>Ga0208695_1000595_pt1 | contig 37278 bp, 46 predicted proteins | sample AD_UKC111_MetaG_FD_184449 | JGI IMG/M metagenome (GOLD analysis project Ga0208695, IMG submission 184449) | Active sludge microbial communities of municipal wastewater-treating anaerobic digesters from Hong Kong - AD_UKC111_MetaG (SPAdes)... | ecosystem: Engineered > Bioreactor > Anaerobic >...
GGCTCTCCTTCGAGCTCAGCGAGGAGGACCTGAGGGAGGCCCACCAGCCCTGGAAGATGCGCTACTGCGCCCTCCAGAACGTGACCATCAACCTGCCCCGGCTGGCTTACCGGGCCAAGGGGGACCAGGAGGTGCTGTTTGACCTGGTGGATCAGTACATGGAGCTATCCGCCAAGGCCCACATGCAGAAGAGGGCCTTCATCAAGGAGATACTCGACCTGGGCAAGCGGGGGCCCCTTAGCGCCCTCTGCGTGGATCACGACGGGGAGGCCTACCTCCGGTTCCACAAGGCGTCGCACCTCATAGGCATCCTTGGGGTGAACGAGATGGTGCAGGTCATGACGGGGCATCAGCTCCACGAGGACAAGGGGGCGCTGGACCTGGCCCTGTCGGTGATCAAGTACATGGAGCTCAAGTGCGACCAGTTGAGCGAGCGCTACGGGGTGAAGATGGTGCTGGAGCAGACCCCGGCGGAGAGCACCGCCCATCGGTTCGCCAAGCTGGACCTGAAGACCTTCCCGGAGGAGGCCTTCAAGGTGCTAAAGGGTGACTTCAAGACCGGCGAGGTCTACTACACCAACAGCACCCACCTTAACTATCACCTGGCGTTGGATCCGATCCAGCGGATAGTTGAGGAAGGCATGTTCCACCCCATGATAAAGGCCGGGGCGCTGACCCACGTCTGGATGGGAGAGCACAAGCCGGACCCCAAGGCCTTGAGCGGCCTGATCCGGAAGATCCACCTGAACAGCGAGAACGCCCAGGTGGCCTTTAGCCCGGAGTTCACCATATGCAACTCCTGCAGCAGGGTTCACCGGGGGCTTTTCTCCTCCTGCCCATCCTGCGGGGCTCAGGACGTGGATGGCGTAACCAGGATAACCGGCTACTTCACCAGGACCTCCAGCTGGAACGCCGGTAAGCGGGGGGAGCTCAAGGACAGGAGCCGGGTGGCGGTATCATGATGGGTCCGGTGGAGGTTAAGCTGATCTCCCATACGGAGGATCCGGCGAGGGTGGTAGCTGCTTCTGCGAGGCTATGCTATAGCCCCGTGGGGGCCAGCGATATCTTGATGGCACTGGATGACAGGCAGGCATCGAGCCTGATAGATCGGCTCCACAGGAGCGGCCACATGTCGCCCTTCGAGCACGCATCCTTTACCTTCTCGGTGGATGGACTTAGCCGGGTGGCCTCCCATCAGCTGGTGAGGCATAGGATAGCCAGTTTCTCCCAGCAGAGCCAGCGATATGTAGACTCCTCCGGCGGGTATTGCGTAATACCCCCATCGGTGGATGCCTCCGAAGGGGCCAGGGAGGTGTTTGAGAGAGCGGTGGAGCAGGCCTTAAAGGCCTATTCGGAGCTATGTTCCCTTGGGGTCCCTAGGGAGGATGCCCGGTTCATCCTGCCCCATGGCTTCTCAACCCGGATGGTGTTCACCATGAACGCCCGGGAGTTGCACCACTTCTTCTCCCTTAGGCTTTGCAGGAGGGCCCAGTGGGAGATAAGGTCTCTGGGAGTGGCCATGCTGAGGATCCTTATGGATGTGGCTCCCGAGCTGTTCATGCGGGTTGGACCTTCCTGTCTTGTCAGGGGACGCTGTGAGGAGGGGATGTCTTGCGGAAGGCCCTTTGGATCCATGGAGGAGCTGCTTTGCGGGGAAGATTAGTGGCGGCCATTGGGTCGGTGCTGGTGGGGGGCTTGGGGCCCCCCTTTGCCGTCACTTCGGTTGCGTCGTCTCCGAGTTGGGGGATGCCAGGCCACGCATGCGGCCCACCACACCCCGTGCCTTGTATCGCTCCAGGGTAGCCTCGATGAGTTGCTCCACATAGCGGCGCACGTCGCCCGTTTCGGATAGAACCTTGCGGGTTTCGGTGTCCAGCTGGTCCAGTACTTGCGCCGCAACCCGTCGCCCTAGGGCCACAAGCTTTTCCCGGCCGACTTGTCCCTCAGCCACTGCTTGCCGCAGCGCAGCCGCGGCCGTGCTCTCGGTGGCCAAAACGGCCACTTCAACCAAGTACGCCACACGCTCCAACGCTCGGTCGGCCAGTTCGTGGTTGGTGCGCCGGTCCAGGGCCTCCTTGGCGCGGCGGATGTAGGCCAGGACGGAAGCGGTACCCAGCGACAACATGACCGCCAGAACAGTGACAGCCAGCTCCCGCAATTCATTGGTGACGGTTCCCCACATGATGATCCCCTCCTATACGATATAGGTGTTATAACCTTCTCTGAACTCCTCTAGCAATCGCTTCTGCCGCCCGCTGCTGAAACTCATCGCTAGCCAACAAGGCCTCTTCTTCCGGATTATTAATAAACGCTATTTCCACCAATACCGCGGGCATGCTGGTATGGCGGAGGACATAGTAATTAGCCGTCTTTACCCCTCGGTTAACCCGCCTCGTGGCCGCTATCAGCTCAGCCTGTATGGCTTTTGCTAGCACCTCTCCCTTACCGCCAAACTTATAGCAATAGGTTTCGGCACCTTTCGCCTCCGGCGTTCCGGCGGAGTTGCAGTGGATACTTATGACGTAGTCAGCACCGAAAGAATTTGCAATATTGCACCGATGCGGAAGGCCAACAAAAACGTCGCTGGTGCGAGTAAGCTTCACCTCCACGCCGGCCTTGCGCAGCCTTTCGGCTACTTTCTGCGCTACAGCAAGGTTTACGTGAGCCTCCTTAAGGCCGTTAGGCCCGACGGCTCCCGGATCTTTGCCTCCATGGCCCGGGTCGATTACTATTTTCATGGTACGTGCCTCCTAAAAGTTCGTTTTTTCCGGCGAACCGTCCGGCGCCGTAGCTTCCGGGGCTACTTCCGGCGTCTGAGCAACAGTAAAGCCGCCCCGCCTTGGCCAGGGAAGCGGTAGGTTACTAATAGCCTTTCCTCCGACCGCGACAAGGAGCGGGTAGGAAAGGACCAAGAAATAATCCACCTGGTTGCCGGAGAGGTCGCGCGCCAGCGCAAACCTTACCGCCGCATATATCCAGACGGGGAGCACCAGGGCAGTTACCAGGTCCGCCAGGCTCCAGCCGTCCGGGTCGTTCCAAAAGCCTCTCATCACCCTCACCGCCTTGTCCGTTCCAACAGCTCATCAATCTTGGCTTCTTGTCTGGCCAACGATAACTGGATAGTCTGCACCACCGAAGTCACCTGTTCCAGTGCTTTCGTATTGTTTTTTATTACCTCTGCAAGTTCGCATTTGCTTCCATCGTCAATAAAGCGGGTTACTATAAAAATCAGCCCCGCGACAGCAAACATTGCAATACCGTACTGAGCGAGTTCAAGCTCCGGCAAGATGCCACCTCCATTAGGTGTGGGGATGTTTACGAGGCATTTCCGAGTATGGCGTCCCGCTCCTCCCGAGTAAGTATGCCTTTTTGATACGCTAATTCCACTTCCGCGGCCGTCCGTAAGCCTTTTTGGTAAAGGTAATTCCAAATACGGTAATTGATAGACATATTAAACACCTCCCAGTTGTAAATCGGTTACAGTAATCGCTAGGTAATCAATTAGTTTTTGTTGTTCGACTAGTTTGAGTTGCGCCTCAGTAAGTGCTAAGGCCAACTCGTCTGTGGTTGGCGGGGCCGGCTGCGGTACAACGGGTTCGTCTTGTGGCGCAGTAAAGTTCACGCCGTCATAATCCCAGCCCTCCTGTACTTCGGGCTTATCCGTTATGTCTACAAAAACTATATCTGGTGCAAACCGCTGGTATAGCTGCTCTAGTGTTTCATCGGTTTCAAAAATCCAATGGGCCTTCCCATATAGAATTTGTGCGTATCTATACATAGCTATCCTCCTTTACCATTCAATCAGGACGAAGCCGGGGGCGCCAATGCCGCCATCACCACCCACGGGACCCCCATGGCCGCCAGAACCGTACCCCGTTCCATTTCTCGCGGTTGGGGTTGCGCCAAACCACCCCAAAAACGAATCTGTACTCTTACCAAACATCCCCCCAGGACCAGGAGCAGTCCCCGGAGCTCCAGTAGAGCCAGAATAGTCACGGGTTGCTCCTCCGCCTCCTCCGCCTCCAGTAGCTGAAAGCAGATTACCAAACGAAGACGTGCCGCCAGCTCGCCCGAGTCGTTCAGAACTGTATACACCACCTGCACCACCCGCGCCTACTGTAATTGTATAGGTTGCACCGGGGGTAACAGTAACCGGTTTTTTAAAGTAAGTCCCTGCACCGCCACCATGACCTCCACTATAGTTGATCGAACCTCCTCCCCCTCCTCCTCCGCCGCCGCACATGGTGACGTAGACGGTAGTAACGCCAGGGGGGACGGTGAAGGTGTAAGTGCCGGGGGTGGTGTAGAACTTTTTACCGCCGAGGGCCGCGAAGACCAACCCGGATTCGTCCGGGGACACCACCAGGGCTTTTCCCCCCTGTCCCGAGAAGGAACCCGGGGCCAGGAGGACCTGTCGGAAGACCAACCCGGATTCGTTCGGGGACACCACCAGGGCTTTTCCCCCCTGTCCCGAGAAGGAACCCGGGGCCTGGAGGGCCTGTTGCTCGATGGCGAGCATGGCGCTGTTGATCTTGTCGGCTGCCACCTTGAGACTGTCGCCCCCGGACTCCAGCGGGGCCGGGTTGATTCGCGGAAGCGAAATTGCCATGGTTAACCTCCTCCCCGCTAGTGCACCAGGACGATCAACCGCCGCGCCCTTGGGGTCACGAGTCGGTTGTTCGTCGTCTGCTCGATCTTGATTCGCACCTTGGTCGCGGGAGAGGCAAGGTGGACCGTATACTTGTGCTGGACGAAGGCGTGGTCAGCCTGCCGTGAGGAGACCGGAGCCCCCAGGCTTGTCCAGGTGACGCCATCGTCCACGGTGTACTTGACCGTCTGGGTGGTCCCGGACGGGGTGTCCATGTCCACGTAGACGGTGACGTCGGAGAATGCTGGGGCCTCATACGCTCTGGAGACGTAGACCCCGGAGAGCTTATACTTCCCGACCATGACCGAGGCCGTGCGATACTGCGCCACGGCGGAAATGTCCCCGGAAAACAGCGCCCGGACCTTCACCAAATCGACGGTCTTTCTCAGGTCTGCGGGTAGCCCGTTCGCAAGAGGCTGCCAGGACACCCCGCCATCGGGGGACACCTGCCAGTCGAGCCGCGACCCCCTCGGCGTGATCTGTGCGACCGCGAGCAGCAGTTTGGATATGGAGGGCACCGAGACCGGCTTGAAGTCCAGGACGCCGCTTTCCTTGAACTTGGCCCCGTAGATGCGGAATTTCAGGTCAAGCTCTTGATGGGCCGTCCACGTGACCGCGTTGGAGCTGGAGAACATCACCCCGACCGTGTAGGGCTGCCGCGCCACCACGGCCTGGGTCGCCATGTCCTTCCCGCCGAGACGGGCAGCCCCGAGACGGTATTGGCTAGAGTTGGTCAGGACCACGAAACAATACTCTGTGTCTGCGGTCGCAAAAAATGGGTCGTTGAACACCGCCTTCGTTTCCACCGAACACGTCGCCGAGCAGGTGATTTCCTCGGGACGAAGGGTGGCAGTTGCAAGGACCTCCCTCCCTGGGTAGCCGTTGACTACGTTGCGGATCTCCACGGTCACGGGAAGGCTCGTATCCTTTGACAGAAAGAAAAGGCCGATACTCGTAATGAATCCATCGGCCCCAAGCATGAAGGTCTGGGCGAGGGGGTCGACGGTTCTCGCAGTGGGACGGAGCGTCCAAAAGGTTGTTTCGATGATCTCCCTCCGACCAATCCCCACGTAGGAGGCCCTTGCCTCGTTCTGCACGACTGCCATTCTTCAACCTCCTCCCTATACTATGTTCCAGACGCGAAGTTCCCGCGTCCCGGCCCGCACTCCTGCGGGGATGGTGAACTTTGCGGAGAACTTGCCGTCCACCCCTGCCCTGATGGTCCCAGGGAGACTCCCGGCGACAGAACCCCCGACCGGGGTAAGCGCAACGGGGATCCCGTCGAACGTCGCCTGGATGTTGTCTCCGTTGGGCTCGAACCCTTCCCCGTCGATGACGACGTCGCGTTGCCGCATGAACTCCGTCGCCCCGCTGGTCAGAACCCGAACTGTCGTGGAGGAGGAGACGAAGCTGCCGCTCCACGTGGTGGAGGCGAACCGGGTCACGCTGGACTGCTCGACCCAGACATCTTGATTGGGCCGGATCGTCACCGTGCCGATGGCCCCCTGAACCGCATAGGGGTTGACGTTCCATGTCTCCGTTGCGGCCTCCTGGGAAAGGAAACACTCTTCCGCGTAGGGAAGGGTTGCCATCCTGGAGTGGAGCCGCGCCGTGGTTCCGGCCTCGTTCACCTCCAGGTCGAAGAATGCCGAGTCGATGGGGAGGTGCAGGATCCCGTCCTCGACGTCAAGCATGGCGTCGAATTGCGGGTGGTCCACGTCTGCCCGCTCGAAGCTCGTGAAGCGGTCGGTGAAGACACCCTTCTTGGCCACCATGGGATCGTAGGACTGCGCCTCTTTGTCCAGGCTCTCCATGGCTTGGTCGTACTCGAAACGGTCGAGGCGGTCCAAAAGGCGGCGAAGGTCGAGCATGGTCAAGCGTTTCGGCTTGTAGTTGGTCACGACCACATCGTCCGCATCCCCATTTGCCGCAAGGTATAGCTCACACAGGGCGAGCACGTTGACCGGGACACCAGGGGCCTCCGGGAACACGTCGGGCTGACCGGCGATTCGGCCCAGAGTCCCGAAACTGTCGAGGAAAATGACATCCCTCCGGGCCAAGAAAAACTCATAGGTCACCTGGAACGTGGTCCCGTCCACCGGGCGGTCTCCATTCAGGAAGTGGATCGCGTTGTTGACCAGCTCGAAGTCAACCCCGAGCGTCAGGGCCTTCGTATAGCGGTACTTCACCGAGTAGGTGGTACCAGCAGCCGGTTCCGTGCCGGCGAGGGACCAGTCCACATAGTTCCCGGTGAGCTGGTAGTCTCTCCCCGCTGTGTAGGTGGTGCCGCCCTGCTTCACCTCCACGATGGAGACGACGGGGGTTTTCGGCAGCAGGTCAGCGCTTCCTGGGGTACCTCCCCGGGTGATGTTCTCCGTCACCTCCACGGTGGCAGACAGGTTAACGATGGCCTTCACTGGCTTGTTGTTCAGGGCGTAGGTCTCCGTCGCCGTGGTGTACTGCTTCGTCTCGTTCGTCGCGGTTCGGTAGGCGCGGGACTTCGGGACGTCGAGACGCACCGGAAGGAGCTTGTTGATCTCCACCCCCAGGACGTACCCCTTGCCAGCTTCGATGACCGCGTACACCTCGTCCTCGTCCTTCGGCTCCACGTAGCAGTCCATGCCGGAAACGAGGAACGATCCGTTCGTGTCGTTGGTGCGCCGTGCCAGAATCGGGGTAATGCCCTCCAGCTCGGGGGGCACGCTGGCGACCTGGACATGGCCGTTCTGGAGCGTGTAGATCGGGATTGCGGAAGGGTCGTCCTTGACCCATGTCGCCTTGATGACCTTTCTCTCGGCCCCGGGGTTTGCGAAGTTGTTTGCCCCGACGGCGGGGTCAAGGAGAGTGGGGTCGTCTTCATGGGTCACGCGCTCGAACGACACCTTGAGGCCGATTTTTTCCTCCGCCTGTCCCGTGATGGCCAGGGTTTGTTCGGGAACGCCAAAGATGATGCCCTCGGCATAGGCACGGGCGGCGGTGAGTTTGGCGCTCTTCTTGTCCTCGGACACGAGGATCTGGCCGCCTTCGATGATGTGCCCGGCCCCGAAGAGCGCGTCCCCGAGGAGCTTGTCCCGGTAGAGGCTCATGCTCTGGATCTCGTTCACCTCTGCGGACTGAAGCCGACGGCCAGCCACGAAGTTCAGGGCGACCCAGCCCTTGTCGGGGTCGAACCGATCATAAATGGTGGGGTTTGCCATTCCGCCTTCCCCTCCTCTCTCCTAGAACTCGATAATGAACTCCTGAAGTTCCTTCTGGTCCACCGCCCTGCTTATGGGGTCGCGGTTGTTGATGACGACGCACAGCCCGGCATGGTCGATCTCCGTGGGGAGGATGGCCGACTTGCCGGGCGGGGTTTCGGCCTTGAGCACCGTGTCGACAAAAACGCCGACCTGCCGGTAGGACACAAGGGGGAGTTCCGAGTACCGGAGCCACGCGGCCACGTAGACCCACCGCGCCCCCTCGGTGATGATTCGCTGGATCTCCGCCGCAAAGTCCGCAGCGTTCGGGTCGAAGGGCACTTTTCGCCACTTCTCCCCCAAGTGTTCGATCTCCCCGTTCGCGTCGGGGACCACCAGAGAGACCACCTCCGCCCGCTTCAGCCCTACCAGTTCCTCGAACTGGGTGGTCGGGCTCACCTCCGGGGGGACGTCCCCACCGGGCCACGCGGTTGTCTTCCCGATCCCGACCCAGAGGGCCGGTTTCGTCGCGAGATTTATAGCCTGTTCGATCCGCATGAGCGGCGTTGCCGCCGTGTAGCTGTTCGCCATGTCTCTCAATCCTCCCCTACGTCATCTGTGTAACGGCACACGCCTGGAATGTCAAGGCGTCCACCAGCGACTTCCCCGGGTCGAACCACCCGACCGGGGAGAACCATGGGCTCCGCTCGTCCTTTGCGGCCATGGGGAGCCGCCCGATCCCCGCCCCGGATGTCGGAGCCTCCAGAGACGCCAGCGGTTCAGCCTTGGAATCGTAGCCGAAGGCCGAATCCGTCGCCCCAGAGCCCGAAGAGAGGCCCTGAGACCGTGCCCGGCTGTGGACGTGCCACACCTTCCGGACCAGGTTCGTTGGGATGGTCAGCCACTTTTCGACTTCAGCCCGGATGGGCTCGAAGCCGTCGAGGTCGGACGTCGGCATCAGCTCACCGGCCCCATCGAGGAGCCTGGGGACCACCACCAGCCCCATGGAGGCAGCCACAGCCACCAGCCCCTCCATGTCCAGGTGGGGCAGAACTCGGCCCTTCGAGCGCCGGTACGGACTGTCGGGGTTCTCGGGGCCTTCACTCCAGTCGTTGTAGAGGTGGTCGTCAGCCCGATAGGCCCGAAAAATGGTCCTATGACCCGTAAAGTGGAGCTGCCCCCCGGAGAGTTCCTCCCCACAGGAGAGTCCCGCTTCGTGCCACCAGCGGCGCACCCCTGGGTAGAGCGAGAGCGTCCGTCCCAGGGAGACAGCGGCAGGCGCGGCGGCGGATTCGCGGCACCGGAACGTGTAGCGATACCGCACCCAGGCCGCCTTCATGATGGCAAGGATCTCCTTGAGGTTGCCCTTGACACCAAGGGGCAATTCGATGTCGAGCGTCAGCGAGTTGTAGTAGAAGTCGTCGCAGAAGGTGGCGTACTCCGTGCTCAGCCCATTCATCTCGCTCAATGGCTGGCAGTAGACAATGGGCTCCAGGAGGATCGGCTTGTCTTTCGATCCCCCGAACGCCTGGGAGACGAGGATGATCCCGTTGTTGGTTCCACCCTCCTTGTAGATGATTGGCAAGAGCTTGAGGAGGAGCCTCTTGTCGGCGGGATCGACCCACTTGTAGGGCCAGCCGAACGCCTTGAGCCACGCATCCACCACCCAATCTGCCATGCGGGCGATGTCGAAATACTGGTCCGTCGTGATTCGGGCTTTCAGGTCCTCCAGGGCCTTGTCGCCGACCAGAACCAGCTTCTCAAGCTCGGGGTCTGCGTCCTGGAGCGCGCGGGGTACTGCGGCGCTATACGACACTCACCGCCACCTCCCCAAGTGCCGGGATCACGTTGAACGCCGGTCGCAGGTCCTCCAGCCCGGGGAACGTGAGGTTGGCGATCCCGGAGACCCGGGCCATGATGAAGCTGGTGAGCTGGGAGACGTAGAGGGGTTTCCCGAAGTCAACCGACGGCGTCTGGTCCGGGTCTAGTCGGTCGTAGGCGAAGAAGGCCCGGATTGCCGCTTCGATGCCCTCTTTCATCCCGAGCTTGTCGTAGCCGAACCCCGCCGTCGCCTGGGCCGTGACGTTGGCCGTCAGGTAGGACGCGGGCTTCACCGAAACCTGAATAGAGTTAACCTTTGAGCGCTTCACCACCAGCTCGTGGCGGACCGACTCCAGCAGGGCCGCACTGGGTACGCCTCCACCCACCGGCACGATGTAGATCCAGATGTCCAGGGCTGGGATCTCCGGGTCTTGGTCGTGGCCGTGGCAGAGCGCCCGCTGGACGCCCACCACGGAACCGGCTGCCCGCTCATAGTCGATTTTGGTAATGCAGGTGGTGCTCGTGCTGATCCACGCCGGGATGGAGTCCCGGATGTGGCCCAGGGTCTCCTGGTCGGCCCCGTTGGTGGCCGCCGCCTCGTTCGTGGCGTAGAGGTCCACCAGGAACCCCTTGTCGTCGTACAGGACGCTCGCAACCTCGGAGATGGTCCCGGCGGGCACGTTCCCGGCGCTGCCCCGGCTGATCTTGTACCGGGCCCGGATCTCCGCGCCGGAGCCAGGGCACTTCCCGAAGGTACCGTCACCGAAAAGGATCAGGAGGCGGTGGTCCGCCGTCAGCTCCGCCACGTAGTCAATGGAGGCCGGGCCGGAGTTCAGCCAGTCCGTCACCCGGTTCCATCTCTGCCCGTTCACGAACACGTCCAGGGAGTCGAGCCACACAGGCCCCCACCCGGTCTTGTAAGCCTGGAAAGACTTTCCCGTCCCGGTCCATTTGTCCTCTTTGTCCTCGGTCTGGCGTACCGTGGCCGTGGCGGCAGTCTGCCCGGCTGCCACTCGCACGTCCGCCACCACTTGGAAGGGGATGGGGTCAGGCCCGGGGGTGGAGATGATGGCACCCTTCGGCAGCGTAAAGTCCGTGTCCAGGGGCTCCAGGAGGGACAAGGAGAGGGTGGCCTCCGAGGGGTTCACGTCCTGGACCGGGTAGCCAACCATCCGCGCCCACCGAAGGACGCTCCGGTACTCGATGGCCGTGTCCGGGAACAGCTCGTTGACGATCTGGTCAAGCCGGTACTCCAGCTTTTCGATCTGGTCGCTCCAGCACTCCAGGATGATATTCCCGATGGTCTTGCTATCGATGTTCCACCCCGGCCAGCGCTGGGCGGCGTAGGCCTTCATGTCCGCCAGGATCTCCGCGTAGCTCCGGGCCTCGTAGGCGCTGCTCATAGCCGTTCCCCACCTCCCAACTCGGCGGAAAGCTGGCGGCCCATCATGCCGCCGTACCCCGGGACGATCCACTCGATGATGACCCTGTAGACCGCCCGCTCGTAGTCGAAGGTGGAGATTACTTTCACCACCTTGACACGTGGTTCCCACCGCTCAATGTCGTACTTTAGCCATCCCGCCACCTGATTCTCCAGCCCCGGGACAGGATTGTCAAAGACCAGTTGCGCGGCATGGTTCCCGTAGGTTGGATACCGCTCGTGCTGCCCGGGGAGGGTGGTCAGGATGCACCGGATGTTGCTCTCGCACTCGTCCACCACGTTCGGCGAGTACGCGAAACCCCCGTCAAGAGAATGGGAAAGCGGGTACTGCATTAGCCCCCCATCTCCTTTCTCCCTCGCCACCAGAAGCCGCACCACAGGGGCTTGTCCGCATCCCCTCCCTCGAACTCGACCCAGACGCCGGAGCCCACGGGGATCTCCCACGTAGTGGGATCCACTGAGACGATGTACGGGAGGCGTTTTCGCCAGATTCGCCCGGCAGATGCGTGCTCGCTTCCGGGCTGCGGGTGAGTCCCACCCTCCTGAATGCCGTACTGGTCGTTTTTGATGAGCTCATGGTCCAAGGTCCCGTCCGGGAGGTCGAAGGCAACGAACTGCGGCGGGAGCACCGGATAGGCCCAATGCTTGAGGACGCGGAACCCGAAGATGGCCGGAACCTTTACTTTCACACGGCCCCACCTCTTCGGATCTACGCCAACGGCCACGATCCCTCTATATTTTCCGTAGATCTTGCTCTTTACCTCAGGTAAGCGGTGATTGTCCATGCGTTATGCACCACCTCATGACGGCACCGCGTCACCTTCCACTCGGTGCCGTTGTAGAGCTTGAGCTTGCTCCCAGCCCTGACCTCAGGCCGCCCGATCATGCGGAGGACGGCCTTTGGCTCCGAGTTTGCCAATAACTCCAGGTACTCCCGAGCCTCCCCGGGGGAGTGGAACACGTTGGACACGCGGATCTCCGGCCCCTCGCCCAGCTTGACCTCGAAACCGCGCCCCTCCGGCGAGAACCCCGAGACGACGTACTTCTTGGGCTCGATGTTGGTGGGCTTCAAGTCGATAACCTCGCCGCGCCCGATCTCGGCCCCGGGAGGGGGGCAGATGCACACGTCGCCCTGGTCGTTCCTCCAGATGGGGTTGACACCGGCAAGCCGATAAAGCATGGCGATGTCGCTCTCGTTCTGGCTGTACTCGATGTCCCCGCCCTTCACCACGTTCTCCCCCGGGTGCTCCCCGTTCTGATCCAACAGGATTCGGATCGCGGAGGACCTCGGTCCCGGTAGGAGCCGCTGGGTCTTCTGGTGCCACGACCCGGCGAACTCGTGGGCCACAAGCTGACTCCGGTACTCCTTGCGGACGCGCCACGCAGTGTACCCCCGGAGCGTCAAGAGCCCACCCGGCTCGCCCCACATCGCCTCCACAGGGTCCCCAGGTTTCACCGGGAGGCTGTCTCCCTCATAGATGATGGTCAACCCCGCGAAGGAGTGGTACTCCGTGTCCCAGGCCAGGGAGACGATCCCATTCATGATGCCGTTCACCTGGATCATTGGGTCTTCGCCACCCTCAAGGCGTCCGAGTAGGACGGGATGCGGATGACCGCGCCAGGCACTGGGTCTCCGGTGGGGTTCGTTGTGTTGGAGGCGGATGCGATGACCCACCAGAGATGGGGGGTTCCGTACTCTCTATAGGCTAGGAGGCACCACGTGTCACCGGGCTGAATTTCGTACTGCCGTCCCTTGTCCAGGAGGTCCAGCCGGAAAAGCGGGTTTCCCATCAGTCACCGCCCCCCTTCGTCGCTTTCTGCTCTCCTCCCTGATAGGGCTTTTCCCCGTACCTTCTAGCCGCCTCCAACCAGTCCTCTTCGCGGCCAGCGCCAGCCTCCCCGTCCTTCCCGTCCTTTTTCTCTTTCTCGCTCTTCGAGACCTCCGGCCCTACCTCTCCACCCTCGTAGATCCGGGTCAGGTTCATTTCCACCTGTACCTCTTTGGGCCGGAGCCCCGGGGTGAATTGGTTCCAGATGATCCGGTATTCCAGCAGGTAGACCGGCTCGGCAATTTTGCCGACCCCGAGCATGAGCCTCGGTGGTGTGGAGCTGGGGCCGGTAGGCTTGGCGTAGCCCCGAATCGTGTCAAGCTGGGCTTCGATCTCGTCTGGGTTGCCCGTGTTGATGAACTTCGCCGTCAGGCGGAAGGTTTTTGGGCCGCCGCGCTTGAACTTGGTCGGCGGCCCCTCCCCTCCCTCGGTCTCGGGCTGCTCCCATACCACGAACTTAGCCTCCTCCAGCTCATGGGGGTTGTAGAGAAACTCCAGAACACCGCCGCTTTCGCTGGTGATTGTAGCACGGGCCACCTTTTCGCGTTCTCTCCCGCTAGTAGCTGGCATTCAGGTTCCACCCCCCAGGCATGACGCGCCTAACATCCCGGTCCTCCTGGAACGACAGGACCGTTTCCGCGATGACCCGCCCGTCTAATACGATCTGGACCGGTTGCCGGACCTGTCCCTGCCCTGCGGGGGCCCTGGTCTCCCCGCCGCGACCACCGGCCCCCAGGATGGCGGAGGCCATCCCGAGAACGCCCATGCCCTGCCCCCTTCTGTTGGGGGACAGAGGAACCACGGCCTCCGGGCCATCTTCGGCGAACAGGGCAAGGTGGGGGGTGGAGAAGATACCCCCGTCCGCATGCGCCCTCACCGGCACCGGAGGACCGGCGGGAACCGGAGCCCACGTCGCGGCACCTGCCGCCGTGCCGGGCTCACCGCCGAAGCCCAGGGCGGACTTGATGCTGTTGAACCCCGACACGATGGCGTTGATCTTCCCCAGAATCCAATCGAACGCGGCACGGAAGGGGGCCATCAGGAACTCCCCGATCCCAGCCAGTGCCTCCCCGATTCGCCCTGGGAGGGAGAAGAACCACGCACAAAGCCCGTCCCAGGTGCCCGTAACCCACGCGGCTGCATCCTGGAACTTGCCGACAACCCAGTCCCGGACGCTGGCCGCGCCGGTCTTGACGGCCTCCCAGCAGCGCAGAGCAGCGGCCTTCACCTTGTCCCAGTTGAGCGCCAGGAGGACCAAAGCAGCCCCCAGGGCCACCACTCCCAGGACGATCCAGGTAACGGGATTCGCCAAAAGCGCTGCGGTGAAGGACCACACGGCAGGAATGGCCCTCGTCCACAAGGTCATCTCTAACGCCTTGATCCCGCCGAGCATCTTCCCGGCCCAGCCGATGGCGTCCCAGAGCCCGGTCATCTTGAGGATGCCTCCAGCGAAGGCCCCGCCGATGAGCAGCTTCGAGAGGTCCATTTCTTTGAGCCCTTCCACAGAGAGGCCCAGCCCCACCTTGATCCCCTCGACAATTCCCTTGCCGATGATCTTACCGATTCCGACGCCAACCTTCTCGACCGCTGGCCGCGCCCCCTCCCAGAGCATTTCGAGCTTCCGTGCCGGATCGGCCTTGTCAAACGCCGGGTTGTCAAACACGTTGTCTTTGAGCCAGCCCCCCACCTGTTCAGCCTTTCCGAGGACGAACTCAAAGAACTGCCGGAACCACCCCTGGAGCTTTTCGGTCCACGCCTTGATCTTCTCGCTGTTCTGGTCGAACCACTTGTTGATCTTCTCCAGGCGAGGCTTGATGGCGTCAAGACCACCCTTACCGGCCTTCATGAGGGTGTTCTGAATCCGGTCTGTGAGCGTGGACCATTGCCCGATGGCCGTTTGGGACAGCTTTTCGGAGCCGCCAGCAAAGTGCCGCATCATTTTAAGCATAAGCGCCCCGTAGCCACCCATGCTCGCCATTTCCTTCTGCGTCACTTTGAAGTTGAACTCCTTCAGTCTCTCCATTTCGCCCATCTGGGCGTCCGCCAGGGCCTCCATGGCGTCCTTGATGGTCTTCCCAGGGGTGAGGGCGGCCATGTCCCCGGCAAGCCGCAACATGGTTTTCGCTTTGTCTACGTCGCCGCCAGCGATACCAATTGCCCTGGCCCCTGCCGGGAAGATGTCTTGCATCTCGAAAGGGGTCTTGTTGGCGTAGTCCTCCATCCAAGAGGTCATGTCAGCGGCCTTGGCCTTGTCGCCCTTCAGGAAGTGGAGCATGGAGACTTCCTGCTGTTCCCTCGCAGCCGCAGCACCTACCGAGCCCTTGAAAGCGCCCGCAACACCAACAGCACCGAGGGAAAGCGTCATGAGGCTCTGGAGAGAAAAAACCGACCTCCGCAACCGGGCCAGTACGGAAGATGCCCGGTCACGGACGTTGAGCAGGAGGTTAATCGGGGCACGGAAAAGCCTGGTCGCTTTCTCGACCCGGCCCAGCTTCGTTACGGCGGTGTCCGCCGCAGAGGAGGCGGAGCGGAAGGACCGCTCCACCCGCCCCATGGCGGCGGTGGCTCCGTCCTTGACGCTGAAAGTAATCCCGCATCCCCAGTTGTTGAGCGCCACGGCGTCACCGTCCTTCCCTCATCGCTTCTTGCTCTTTTTCGATCTGCTCGGCCAGCATCTCCGAGAGCCGGGAGGCCCACCGGGAAGGGAGCCTCATAATCTCCTCGAAGCCCAGGCCCAGGCCGTACCCCATGCTGGTGTACATCAGCCCGAAGACCTGCCGCTCCAGGGCCTCCAGCCCCTTCCCGGCTGTCAGGAACGCGGCAAGCGCCTCTTCTACCGCTGCCGCTTCTTCCGGGCTCCCGTCCTCGACGGCACGAAAAAATCCGCCCCGATCGGCAGCTCCATCTCATAGGCGCTCCGGCAGTGGGGGCACTCGACCACGATGGCGGTTTCCACCCCGCAGTCCGCGTCATCGAACGCCTCCCGCAGGGTGGCCGCGTCCCGCCCGGTCAGGTTCTCGAAGAACGCCCGGGTGATCCGGTCCTCCCCCTCCACCTTGACGACCCGGGCGAGCATCTGGACCGTGGATAGGGATTCCGTCTCCTTGCGGATCTCCTGGAGGCGCTTCTCGTCCTTGCCCCGCAGGAGTCTCCATTCCACCGTTCGCCCGCAATCGGGAAGCAGAGTGGAGAAGGTGCGCCCGGGCTCGAAGTTGGCCGGATCGGAGAGGCTCTTGACCTCCAGGGTGGAGAGGTCGGCCTCCCAGGCGAACTTGCGCTGGCACTCGGCGCAGATGGTCTCGAACTCGAAGAGGTCGCCGTGGGTCAGACGGCGAAGGGCCAGCACCGCGAAGACCCGATCCCCCACCAGCCACTCGGCGGGGTTGGGGGCCTCTTCTACGACGGCCTTGAGCAGCTCGTCGATCATGGCCCCTTTGCGGCGGAGGTCCCGATCCAGGACGATGTTCTCGTCCCGGACGGTCATCCCGCGAAGTTTCCCTTCCCAGCCTCCCGGGAAGAGAAAGACGCCTCCACCGAGGTCGTGCTCGGCAAGGGTTTTGATGGTGCTCGCGGCGTCGTTGGTCATGGCTACTTCCTCCTGTTCTGGTGTGCTGCTACTTCAGGGGCTCGAAAGAGCCCACAGAAAGGACGAGCTGCTCCACCGTGTGCTCGTTCGCGCTGTTGTCCCAGGTCCCGGGCTGGAAGCTGACCGGCCAGCACCGGTTGACCGCCCAGGAGCGGACGATTTTGTGGGCTCGGTCGTGCTCGTGGATGATGATGTTCCGCTCGTAGTCGCTCGGGTCGGCCCCGCCCTGGTCGCTGGCGGCGTCATAGACCGTCTTGAACCAGTCCCACATGTCCAAGTTGTCCGTGGCACCGCGCTCAAGGGTGATGTCGTCGTAGGAGACCAGCCCGGGGGCCTTCTCGGCCGCCAGGGCGCCGCCCTCTCGGTGTTCGATCTTCTCGATGTTGGCCTTGAGGCCGTCGCACTTCATGAACCCGGCCTCGGTGAATCCGTCGATCTCGATGGTGAACTTGAACTTGTCCAGATACTTCTTGGCCTTGCCTTTTTCAGCCACTCGCCTTCACCCCCTACTCTTCGGTGTCTGCGGTCTTCCGGTAGTACCGGAACCAGATGAACTCGGCGGGGCGATGGGTGGAAAGCCCAATAAGCCCGGTGCAGATGCCGCGGTCTATGAACTCCTGGGTGTTGGTCTCGCTGTCGATCTTGACGACGAAAGCCTGTTCCGCCTTGTCACCGCGTAGCCCGTCCTGCTTCCAGACGAACCGGAGGAAAGAACGAATGGCCAGGGTGAGCCGCTTCCACAGCTTCTCGCTGTTGTTCTCGAACTCAGCCCACTGCGTGCCCTCGGAGACGGACTGCTCGCAGAACAGGAAGGTTCTCCGCTCGTTGATGTACGGGAACCTGCCGTCGTGGTCCAGGGTGCGCCCACCGTAAAAGCGAATGCCGTACCCCCGGAGGAAGCAAATGGGGTTGATCCGCTTGGGGTAGAGGAAGTCCCGGGTGCCCTTCTCGTTCACGTCCTCGGTCTCCAGGCCGACGACGCCCACCAAACGCCCATCCTCGGTACCTGCGGGGGTCTTCCATACGCCCTTTTCCCCGTCGGTTCGAGCTGTGGCACCCAGGAGCCAACCGGAAGGTGGGACCACCTTCTCGGCCCCGGTCACAGGGTCAAGGATCTTCACGTTCGGCCACGCGATGGCCGCGTAGGTGCTGTTCAGGCCCGCGACGTGGGTTGCAATCTGCTGCTTGTCCAGGCCGAGGGGCGGGTCCAGGTAGGCGAAGCAGTTCTTCCGGTTCTCTAGGTAGCTAAGAAGACCGTTTTGCACTGCGCTGGTTGTCACCCCAGGAATGGCGATGTTCAGGATGTCCGGGATGTTGTCCAGGGCGTGGAGCCCGTTCTTGGCGGCGGCGCTCCCCAGATAGTCCGCGTCGGTGATACCCGTCAGACCGTCGTCCCCTCCGGCAAGGGCCGTGGTTCCGGTGGCGGGGTTGGCGTCCGCCCCGGTGGCGGTGCTCCCCAGGTCCTCGACAACGATGTACCGGGAGACGCCGTTGATCTTCGTCTCCACGTAGTCCGCCGCACCGTCCTCCATGGACAGGGCCTCGAAGCGCTCGCGCACCACATCTCCGCTGCTGATGGTCTCCAGGACCTCCAGATTGAACTTGCCGGTCGTGGTGCTGTCGGAGATACGGACCTTGAGCTTGTCTCCCCAAGTGCCAGGACTGGATGCCTTCACCTTGAGGGTGTTGGCCGCCGTCGGGGTGGCCCGGTCCTTGATGGTCCCGGTGGAGGCAATTGCCGTCAGGGTGGCCGGGTCGTTGACGTCGGTGTAGTGCGCCACGCGCACCACGTAGACCCGGGCCGAAGGCTGGTTCAAGTAGAGACCGTACCCGGCATAGGCGAGCCAGCCGGACGGGGTGAACCTTCCAAACTTCTCCCGGAAGTCGCTGTAGCTGGTACAGAGGGTAGCAACGCCGATAGGCCCCTTCTCGGCAACGCCGATCAGGGCACAGGTAGACGTGGGGACCCCAAGGATGGTAGTAACCTGCGGATCTTCCTCGGTGACGAAGTGCCCCGGAGACAGGAACTCGGGCATGAACTATTCACCTCCATCGGTGATGACTTTCAGGTGCCCCGCCTTGACCAGGGCGGCAACGTACATCCCGCCCATCTGAGCCTCGGTCAGGGTCGCGGTGCCCCTGGGTTCCAGGTGGAGGGTCTTGTCCTCCCCAAGGTCCACCGTCAGGGGACCGCCGCTCTTGTTCTTCACGCGGAAGACCTTTCCAGTCTCCGCAGCTTCGTGCTTCGCCATGGCCTTCACCCCTTCGTCTTGAACTCGACCTTCACGTTGTCGAAGGCCCCGCTGTTCTCGTTGCGCCAGCCAAGCTCAAGATCCCTGACCAGCTTTCCGCTGTCGCCTTCATCGGGCGGAACCTCGATGCCCTGCACGACGATTCTACCCCGTAGGCGGCGGATGTTGTCACGCTCCGGGAACGATCCGCTCCCGGCCTTCCCCATTGGCTCCAAAACCATCAGGGGGAACGAGTAGTCCCCCACCGTGAGGTAGGGGTTACGCTCGGCCCAGGTGTTGAACTTCTCGCCCAGATCCAGAACCTTGATGGTGCTGTCGCTCACCACCTCAAGGTCGAAGGTGGCGTCATAGGTCGGCGCGGGCGGGTAGATGGTGGCCGACCCGGTTGCAAGATTCCTGACCACCGTTTCGCAGCTGTCGTCGTTCAGCCGCACCCGCTGGAGGTCAGGCGTGAAGAGGACCAGGGCGGGCAGGGAGGCCAGCTCGAGCATGTCAGTATGGGTGGTGATGGAGACGTTGGGCGTGACCTTCTGCTTGAGCGCCTGGATCAGCGCCCGGGTCGCTTCGACGATCACCGTTCTTCACCTCCCCCGCCGACTCCAAAGAGCTTCCCCATGACCGTATCCACAAACAGGGTGGCCCACTTCTTGCCGTACTTCTCCACCGTCGGCCCGAAGGTGGGCCGCGCCGGGATGCGAATGAACTTGGTGCTCCGCTTCAGGTGGAGCCCCTGGTGCCCCAGGTAGCGCCGCATCTTGGCCGTGACCGAGATGTAGACCCCGAACTCGTGGATCAGGGCGAGGTTCACGAGCCCAACCCCGTCCTTCCCATAGGCCGAGGACATGACCCCGATTCCGACGTGCATGTCGTCCAGCACCTTGTGGGTGATGGAGTTCCACAGGTCCCCGTGATGGATCATCGGCTTGCTGCTGCCCTTCTTGGCCACGGTGAAGGGGTGGTTCTCCGGGTAGGCCTTGCCCCCGGGTGCCCCGGACCTCATGCCTCGCTTCAGGTCCCCCTCTGCCTGGAGGCCCAGTCGTTCCAGGCCAACCTTACGTGCTGACCGAAACCTGGGTCCGATCCCGTTCAGGATGGCCGCGACCTTCTGCCAGTCACCGTTTTTTTGCGCCATGGCTCCGCGTCACCCCTTCCGCCGGGAGGAGAAGCGGACGAAGGCTAGGTGCGCATTGCCCCCGTAGGTCCCCCCGGGCCGGATCTCGGTCACGTACAGCTCAACGGCGATTCCGCCAACCCTGACGATCTTGTCGCTCTTTTTGATCTTCGCCGCGTCAGATGCCTTGATGACGATGTGCCCGGACGACACCGGGCTCTCTCCGTCAGCCACCATCTCCTGTTGGGCCAGCTTGTCGTAGCGGATCTGACCGGCTACCAGGAAGGCGCCCCCGTACTGGACAGGACCGCCGTTGACGGGCTCGTTGAAGTCCGCATCCCAGAGGGTCGCGGCTCGGTCCACCGGGAGGATCTCCACGGGGACCGGGTGAATCAGGCGCGGAACCACGGCTACACCCCCGTCACGACGGGCGGAGCCTGGAAGAGCGCCAGGATGCCGTCAATCTCCGGGTCGCCGGTAAAGCTGGCTGAAGCGGTTGCCTCGGCAAGGGTATAGCTGTGGCCGTCCGTGGTCTCGCTGACGATCCGCGACCGGCGCTTGTCCTCCTGCCCCGCAGCATCCCCCAGGAGAGGGAGTTCCCGAATGACCAGCTTGATAGCCGCTTCCCGGATCAGGATGGGGGTCTCGATGGTGGCCCCCTCCGGGGTCTGCTTGGGCTCGAAGGTCCTACCGGTCACGAGGTCGATGTAGGCGGACGCCCGGGCGATCAACCGGGCAAGTCGCTCGTCGGCGGCCTGATCCGTCGTGACTCCCTCGTCCCGAACATCCTGGATGGTGCAGTAAGCCGTCACGGCGTCCGCTCCTTTCTAGGGCTAGGCTAGGTGAAAAGCCCTGTTTCCCGCAGGGTCTTCGCTTCGGCCTGAGTCACTTCGACGGGGACTCCGGAAAAGAACTTCCTCCCTGGGAACCGGGGGGAGCTGAAGGAGGCGGCCCCGGTCAGCGTGACCAGGGTTCCCGCCGTCTTCCGCTCCTCCTGCTGCTTGGTCGCCTGGACCGGCTCCGACTGCGGATCTGTCCGCTGGGCGACCTCGGGCTCCTGCTTCCTCATGCCCTCACCCCCTACGTGATGTTGTAGGCGATCACGAGGGCGTCGTCGATCACGATCTGACAGGCGTCCACCCGGCTCGTGATGGTGTACTCGTAGATCCGCTTCCGGGGGACGTACTCCCTGGCGATGGTGAAGTCGCGTTGAATTCCCATGGCAAGATTCGAGAGCGGCGTCAGGATCAGCACGTCATCGGGCATGTACTCGACAGGGAGGATCTTGACCCCCTTGTACTCGGGGAGCCGCCCGCCCTGGATAAGCTCGTCCCCAAGGGCCGTCTGCCGGGTCGCGAGCTGGTCGATGTAGGCGTCGGCCACGGAGGGAGACACCAGGAACCGGAGGTTGGCCTTCTGGGCCTTCCACTTGTTGGGCAGCTGGGCCATCATGCCCGGGAACACCACGCCCTTGAAGTCCTGGGAGGCGTTCGTGTCGAACTTGTGGGTTCCGCGGCTTACCTTGGCGAGCTTCACGAGCCCGTCGTCGATGTTGAGGAAGTCCTTGGAGGCCCCGGCGTCGGCGGTGTCCCCGTTGATGAACAGGTCGGCGAGGTCGTTGCCGAACTGGGTCGCAAGCATCGAAGAGATGGTATCCTCCGCCCCGGCCCTTTCGATGTTGTCCTCAAGGAAGGTCTGGGTGATGTCCTCGGGGAGGACGATCTCGACGGTGTTCAGGGACTTCTTCGTGAAGGTGAAGTTGTTCCCCACGGTGGGAGCGGTTCCCTCGGTGGCCTTGCGGATGATCCGGGAGGCGACCCCCACGAAGTCCAGGTCATAGGTCGGCGCGGGCATGTCGATGGTACGGATCAGCTTTAGAATGGGCGTATTGTCCACGATGGTACGAATGAACTCGCTTCCCTGGGTCGGATTCAGCCGGGCCACGTAGTTCGGTGCAGACCCGAACCCCGCAGTCGAAACGGCCTTGAGGATGGCTTCGTTCTTGACGGTCATGTCTCTTGTCCCCCTTCCCTACTCGCTGAAGCGGCCGGTGAAGGCCCCGCCGAAGACGGACTTCTCGACCGTCTTGGTCTGGCTCTCGCTCCCGCTGGAGGGGAGCCCGTTGGAGAGGCCACGGGCCTTCTCGACGGTCTCCAGGCGGGAGGCCAGGGGCTCGATGGCCCCCTTGACGGCTTCGATCACGAGCCCCTTGACCGCCTCGGCGGTGATGGGTTCGGCCTTCTGCTCGGGCTTGGTGTCGCCGCCCTTCTCCAGAGACTCCAGCCTCTCGGTGATGGGCTTCAGGGTCTCGTCGATGGTTCCCTTGACGATGGCCTGGATCTCTTCTTTTGTCACTTCAGTCCCTCCTTCCTTCGGTTCCTCCTCTGCCTCCGCGATGATGGCGGCCAGGAGGTCGCGAGCGTCCTTGAGCGCGGCGAGGCGTGCGGCGCTGATCTTACGCCCGGCCTTGATGATGGCGGTGTTCCCGCCAGCGAAGAGCCCGGAGACGATGGCCGTGAAGTCCGCTAGGGCGGAATTCACGGTCGCGGAGTCCTTGGAGGCCAGAGATGCGGGATCGTCAGGCCAGCGTTTCACGCCCAGGGTCTCGGCCAGGGCATCGATGGCCTTCCAAAAGTCCTCCTGTCGCTTGGCGGCCTGGAACTTGTCCGCCACCTTGCCCTTCTCCACCGAATGGCCAGAGAAGAAGCCCTTGAGGAGCTGAAAAAGCCCCTTCTCGCTGGGCTCTTCCTGTGGCTCCGGGCCGTCAACGCTCTTGAAAATCTGGAACTTCTTGCCGTTCGCGGCCTTGGAAACAAGGCTCACGAACTGCACGTCTACCCCGCGCAGCTCGCCGGGGATGCTAGGCTTGCCCATGTGCGCTCACCCTCTTTCCCCTAGCTTTTAGTGGTCTCGGGCGTTTCGGGGATCAGCTCCCCCACGCCCTGAATCGAATAGCCGGTGATTTCGCCCCTCTTGATGGCCTCCCAGGTCTCGTCCTTCGTGATCTTGGTCCCGAGTACCCAGGCACCTTCCGGGAAGTCGGCGTCGCCCTTCCGGGCTATGAAGCTCTCCACCACGACACCCTCCCCGGCCTCCTGGTTGTGGTTCTTGTCGATCTGCTGGAGCCGGAGGTTCTGCATGAAGCCGTGGGCCATCTTCTCGATTTCCTCGGCCCGCATCCAATTCCCGTCCGAGTCCTTGACCAGGGGCTCGTAGACCACGCCGTAGACGATCTTCTTTTCCTCCACGATCTTGAGGATCGGGACCTCGCGGGTGAAACTTGCCTTCTCCATCCTGCACCCCCCGTACATTTCACTTAACTAACGCAAGCATAAAAGAAGCGGGGAACTTGTCAAGTCCTCCCGCCGTTCTGGCTCTATTCGGTTGCCTTTTTGCCGTCCTTCGCCTTGGGGTCATAGGGTACGAACCGGAGCCCACCGTCCCCGGGCCACGGTTTCCTGTGGTCCCAAGTCCCGTCCAGGATCTCTCTTGGGATGCCGTCACCCCCTGGAGGGAAGGCCTCGCAGAAGGGAAGAACGTACTTCCTGGCGCATTCGCCGCACTGGATGCCCTCTGCCATCACCGGATCACCTCCGCGTTCTTCAGCATGTCCTCGTACAGGTCAAGGATCGGCCTGGGGATGCTCCCCCTGTCCAGGTGGTACGCCGCCGTCGTCTCGGCCCATAGCTCGGTGGGGCTGCTCCCCGCGTACTCCGAGATCTTATACCACTCTTCCCGGTCGATCTGCAACACCCTGCGCTTCCATTCGGCATCCAAGGTGGTTGCCCTGCCCGGTCCGTAGTAGGAGCGGAAGTAGAGCGCGTGTCCTGACTCGTGTATGACCGTCGCTAGCAAGGGGTCGTCGGACCACTGGGATACCGTGTAGCGCGTGACGTTCCCCTTGCGCCGAAGAGTCTCGATCAGAGCGGCCTTTCTGTCTGGATCGGTCGCGTCTGCAACCACCTTCCGCAGACTCTTTATTTCGTTCTTGTGCCGCTTCTGCCATTCCGCGAAGAGTTTCTTGTGCTCCTCGATGTCCAGATCCTGCCGGGTCTGCCTGTTAATCCACAAGGTGTCCCCGCCGGGCTGCTTCTTTGGACCGCCCGCCAGGTAGGTATACTTCCCGTTGGCCCCCTGGCTCCTTGTCCACCTAAGAGCCCCCAACTTTACGCCGTAGGGACCCAGTACCGCTTTCATGCCCTTCTCGATGGTCTCGGCTGTCTCTATGGTGGCCCCGGGCAGCTCTACTTTGTCCGCCACGACACCGCGCAACCGCTCCAGGACGCTCTTTGGGTCTTTCGACGCACCGATGCCCGTCTCCTGCTTCGGTTCCTTCGGTGGCTGGCTGACCGGTTGAACCGGTGGAGTCGTGGGCTTGCCCTTCGCGCTGGTGAAGTCCACGACGTAGGTGGTTCGGCAGTGGTAATGGTACGGCGGAAGCGTCATCCCTATCCGGGCCAACCGGTCCCCGTCGGACTCTCCAGCCTTGCTGACCTCCGCCACCGTGCCCTGGCCCTCCCCCGGAAGCGGGGGGAGATAGCCCTTTGGCAGCCCCAGGGCAGACCGCACTTCATCGGGGGAGCGCCATGGGGCAATGACCTTGACCGCCTCGGGGTCATTCGACGCGATGAGCCTATCCCTCTGCGTCACAGCATGCTCCAGGCGAAAGATCTTACCGTTCATCAGGCGGCAGATGGGGCTAGTGCGCTGGTCCATCACGGCAATGATCTCGAACGTCTCCACTCCGGCCTGAACCATGGACTCCACCCCGCCGAAGTTCCTGGCCCGGTTGATGCAGTTTGCCGCGAGGCCACGCCAATAGGTGTCATGCCTGTTGAAGGCGTCCCCGAAGGCATCTCGGAGCGCACGCCCAACGGCTGCCCTGCCTAGCCCGTGTTCTATCCCCAGGTTTTGCGCCGTCCTGGCTATCACGTCTCCGATCCCTGGGCCGTAGGCTTGCCCGATCCAATACCGTGCATCGCCTTTGAGCCACCCGCGGGCTAGGTCGTCCGTCAGATTCCAGACCGGAGCACCAAGACCAGCTTTGGCAGCAACAAGGGATCGCCCGAGGTTGTAGGCCGTGACGATGTAGCTCTCCACCTTGTCCCAATCGGCTTCCGTCCACTCCGGGGCGTTTTCGCCAGCCAGGGCGATGGCCCGCTCGATGGTGGCCTGAGATGGGGCGTCAAGCTCGTCCTCCGGCAGGCCTGAAAAGAAGTCCACAAGGGGACCGAGAACAGCCTCCTTGTAGTCCTTGAACCTGCGCAGCAAGAACCGCTCCAGCCCCCGCTCCGCCTGGAGAATCGTCGGGCTGTCCGGGCTCGCGTCTCCGTCGCCCTTCGACACCGGAACACCCAGATAGCTCAGAAGGAAGTCAAGGTCCCCCTTGAGCCGCCCCAGGACTCCGCTACTCGACACGGGCCTCCTGCTCCTCCAGGGCTTTCCTCGCCCCGACGATCAGCCCGGTGAACTTCTGGACGGCTTCGGTCTGCTCCCGATTGGCGTTGGCAATGGACGCCCCGAGCCGGAGCTTCTCCAGGTACACCGCAAGGGGCTCGTCGAGCCAGTCGGCCCCGTTGGGCTCCGGGTACTCCTCGTTCGTAATCTTGCTGATCAGCCTCCGGGCCTCCCGGACGGTCATCCCGGATTCGGAGAAGGTCTTGAGCATGGAGGTAAGCTCCGTTGAGTCTTCCGTGGCGGGGCTGTTCGAGCGGTACCGCCAGTACCGCGCGCCGAGGAGGGGCATGATCCGCCTGTTGATGATGAAGTCGTGGTCATCCCGCTCCGGCCTGAATACCTGCTCCTCCGCCGCCCTCTGGCTCTCGTTGGCCGTGGCCCTGGTGTAGTCCGTGGTCTCGCCCACGTAGAGCGGCGGCAGACGAAAGGAGGACCGCACCTTGTCCCGGTTGGCCTTGTCGTAGTTCTGGAACAGTGCGTCTCCCTGCTGCGCGTCGGTCAGCTTCTCGAAGGCCAGAGTTGCCTTCGGCGCTCCGAGCCCAGGGGCTATCGGGTTGGAGGCCCCAGCCTCGGCCTGGATGACCAAGATCGAATGGAACCCCTTTCGGCCCTTGATGTTGTCCCGGATGTAGTTTCGGATCGTCTCCACGGCGTCGGCGGCCAGCCTGCCACCCACCAGCAGGGCCAGGGGCGGAATGGACTTGTTCCCGAAATACTCCAAGTTCACCTCGTCGGCTTCACGGCTTCCAAGGATCGCCAGGAGTGCCCCGAGCCACCTGGGGACGCCATAGGGGGAGGTGGGGCAGTATCTCGCCCAGTGCAGGACCTCGGTCGCTTCGGGGCCACCTTCCCCCTCGCCCATGACCCTTCCGTCCTTCGCGCTGATTCGGCGAGGGTCGCCCAGCTCTTTGAACCAGACCCGCACCCCATCCCGCTCCTGGACGTAGCGCCGGAAGCGCTTCAAGTAGACTATCTCCTGAGCCTGCTTGCCGTTGGCGTCCGCCACCTGGAGCCTGACGGTCTGAGGCTCGGCGTCGAGCTTGGTCAGGCGCATCGTGTGGGCCTCCAGGTGTTCCAGTCCGGCGATTTTGCCAGAGCCGTCCCGGATGATCTCCCAGTAGCCGTTCCCGGTGGCCTCCAGGTCTCGGCGAGTGCGGCGTCGGATCTGCGAGTAGGACAGGACCGGGTTGCAGTAGTCGAAGAACAGCTTCAGCCGGGCCTTCTCCGCCATGACCTCTGCTGGGTAGTTCCCATCCGCGTCCCTCTCCACCCAGGGCAAGGGCTCCAGGGCATACCCGAAGCCGTCCACGTTGACCTCCATCGCCTCGATGCACTGAGGAAGGATGGTAGACTGCTCCAGGAGTCCGGCGAGCTGCGTCAGGTCGTAGGGCGGCTGAATTATGGCGCCCTCACCGTAGCTTGCCGCGAAGGGATCGGGCGGGAGCTTGCGGCTTGCAATCCCCTCCACATCCGCCTTCTCGACAGACATTCCCGAGTCGATCACGGACACCCTCAGCTCCCCGGGGTCTTCGCTGGTGCTGCGCTTGGTCTCCTTCTCGCTCATGTGGTACCCCACCCCCTAGTCGATCACGTAGACGCCGCCGTTCGGATCTCTCCCGGTAAGCACCCACTCAACAACGTCTCCGGCGTAGCTTACCACGTCGGTCTGGTCGTCGTGGGCAGCGTTCGGGAACGCCACAAGCTCCTTCTCCAGCTCATCCAGCCACGGCGCACCCTCCCGGTGATAGACCATCCCGGCGTGGTAGCGCGAGGCCATGGAGAGCGCCCGGGTGTACTTGTCCCTCGTGCCGGGGTTCAGCTCCAGGATCGGCAGACCGGATCTCACCATGGACTGGTACAGGGTCAAGCCCATGGACTTTGCCTCGATGGCCTGTACCATGGGCCTCCACTCCGCAAACTTCCGCATCAGGAGGGCCGGTTGGTCCGGTCCTTCGAGCCGGTCCCGGAAGATGTCCAGGAGGGCCAGCTCTCCTCCTGGGCAGAGCGCCCAGGTCCCCAGGGCAAAGAAGTCCGCGTGAGCCTTGAGCGACCCGGCCACGTCGCAGGTCTGGAAGACCTTGCAGTCCTGCATCCTGTAGACCTTCGGGCCGTCCTCGGTCAGAAGCTCCAGTGTCCGGGCCTCCCCGGCGTCGTGCAGGCGGAAGCGCCGGAACATGCCGCGCTTGAACAGCCCCCCGTCCTGCGGAGCTGGCCGCTGCTGGTAGAGGCCTTCCCAAACCATGGGGGCGACTGCGGCCTTGATCCTGAGCAACGCAGCCTCGTCGTACCTCTCCGGGCATAGGGCCGCACCTACCGGACGCCCGAGGGGGTCGTTCTCTTCGGCAAGAGCCGGGAGCCTGACCTCTAGCCATGGATCGGCGTGCTCGTTGAGCAGGTACCCGATCAGGTCCGCCTCATGCCACCTCGTAGCAAGGACCACGATGGAGGCCCCGGGTTCGGCCCTGGTGTAGAGAGTGGATTCGAACCACTCGATGGTCCTCTTGCGGTAGGTCTCTGACATGGCCTGTTCCCAGTTTTTACAGTAGTCATCTACCACCAGTATGTCTCCGCCACGGCCCGTAATTGCCCCTCCGACACCTGCCGTAACCATCCCTCCGCCAGCCGTGGTGTGCCAGCGATCAGCAGCGGAGCTGTCGTCGCGGATCTTGACACCGAAAAAATCCGGTCGTTCCAACAGGTCGTTCCTCACCTTGCGGCCCCATTCGGCGGCAAAGTCGGCCTCGTAGCTGGTCAAGATGATCCTGGTTTCAGGGTTCCAGTACAGCAACCACTCCGGGATGCGTCGTGAAATTGCCTCGCTCTTGCCAGACCTGGGTGGCATCGACACCACAAGTCGAGCCCCGCGCCTCGGCCCCCACAGCTCCCTGGCAAGGATCCTCCCCAGGTAGGCGAGGTGCCGGTAGGGCTTCCAGCGGCCTTCGCTGGCGTCGTGAGCGAACTGGTGCGGCTGGATGTACCGGACGTGCTCGCCGTCGGTCAGGTTCTTGACCTCGGCCAGCCGCCCGCCGCTACTCCTCCCCCTCGTCGCTGGCATTTTCGCCATCACCGCCAGGGGGGGTAGTGGGCATCCTGTCCAGAGACTCCGAAAGGGCCAAAAGCGCCTCCCGAACCCTCGAATCAGTCGCCGCCAGCTCGAAAACCCTGTTCCGGGCCTCAATCTGAATAGGCTGGCCGTCTTTCCCAGTATGTTCTACCCGGTCTTTTCTCCCCCAGCGATCCGGGAACTTTCTTTCGAGCCTCCAAGCGCTAGCTTGCCACTGACCAGACCCAGCGGCCTTATCGATGTTAAGAACGTCCCTCATCTCTGCTTCTGCCAGTGCTTTGTTAACGGAGTTCAAAAAGTCCCTATAGACCCCACTTTTTTCTTTATTACCCTTCTTTAGCCAGTAATACAGAGTCGGCTTGGCGATCCCTGCAAAGGTGGCAGCGGTCTCCATGTAGTTCCCGGCCCTGATGGCGGTGACGATCTTGTGAACCACCGCGTCGTTGATCTCTGGCGGTCTCCCATTGGGGCGTTTGGGTTTCGTGGTGCTCGTCTCGGCAGCAAGCCGCTCGGGGGTGGCCTCCGGTTCAACGGGTGCGACCTTGGGCTTCCTGCCGGGCTTCTTTGCAGGACGTACCTTCTGGTTCTCTCTTTTTTCTAGTTCTCTTTGCTTTTTGACAACATCAGGCATAGTAGACATGTACCATAGATACCTCCTCAGTATCTATCAAGAGACTTATAGGGACAGGCCACCGGGCTAGGCGCTGGTCGACAGCCGACCCCTGGATCTGCTCCCTGATCTCGGCGGGCTAGGGCTATAGGTCCCCTGCATGATCTCCACGATCTTTCCGGCGAACCCCATCTGGTCCCGCTCCAGGTCGTCCCATAAGAACCGGACCACCCGCCAACCAAGGGAGGCCGCAGCGTTGAACTTGTCCAGGTCCTCCCGGAAGCCCGCCCCGCTAGTGTGCCTCCCCTGCTGACTCCGGCCGCATACCGGGCATGGCTTGCCGCCCTTCACCCGAAAGACACCTCCGTCCATCTCCAGGGCCAGGAGGATGTCCGGCCAAGCCACGTCGAAGCGCCACAGCCTCACTGGGTGGAACCGGTGCTCCAGGACGGCCCGGTGCCCCGTCACCCTTCGGACCTCCTCAAGGGCCTGCTCTAGCAGGCTCTCCCTTGTGCGCTTCCTGAAGTCCGCTTGCGCGTTCTCCAGCGCCTGGGCCGCCGTGTGCGGCCTCGCCTTCGCCGTCATCAAAGCGTACACCTCAATCTACCTATGATTTTTTCTGATAAAAAAATCAGCGGTCTATCTTTTGCTCTCCCGCTCCATACCTCCGCGATCCCCCAAAAACAGGCCAGTGCCCGGTAGTCCGCTTCGCCGTTTTGCCGCGATTTTTGCCCGCCAGCCTATATACATCATGGCCAGGGCTACCTACACACCCCCCCAACCAAACCAGGCCCCTCTACGGGCATTCTGGAGAGTTTGTAGTACAATATCCTCCGTTGGCCGCGCGCTTGGCGGCCTCCCCTGCGGGGAAGGCCTCGGTGATCTTCTGGTAGTCCCGGTTCTGCTCCAGAAAAAGCGCCACTGGCGCTGGGACAAACCCGTCTGGGATGGTCGCCGCCAACCCGTGGAGGTAGTTGATGTCCCTGCCGATTCTTCGCAGGCAACGCATGGCCCTGGCCTGAAGCCTTCCGACGTGCCCCTCGGGATCGACGGCCTCCGGGGCGGTCAGTTCGGCGTCGGTCTCTCGCATCATGGCTCTTCTCCTCCTTCTCCTACTCGGTCTGGAACCTTCTCGGCGCTACAAGCCGATCCGCAAGGCCGGACATCAGCACGGCAACCCGATGCCGGTTCTCCGCCTCCCGTTCCGGCGGAAGCGCCGGGGCGGGAAGTGCGGCAGCCGAAGCCTCCACGGGCTCATCCAGGCTACGAGGCAACGGAATGTAGTCCTCCAGCCCTTTCGCGCTGTTGTCGATCTCGAACTGCCCCGGGAAGTGCCTAGGGAGACCCGGGGTGTCCCATGTAACGCCGATCCGTTCGGCCTCCGCGTAGAAGTGGCAGAAGTCCCGTTCAATGAAGGGGCGGTTCTCCTGGTCCAGCTTCCCGCAGAGCCACCTCCAGCCGCCGATCCGGTCAAGCGCGTAATGGATGCACGGATCTGCCCACTTGACCGACTGGTAGAACCCTAAGCGGCGGATCGCCTCAAGAACCTGCTGGAACGCAGCTCGGCCACGGTCGACAGCCGACCCCTGGATCTGCTCCCTGATCTCGGCGGGCTTCGGGAAGAACTTCCCGGTCTTCAGGTGCGCCCCGACAGCCCGAATCACCGCCGCAAACGGGAACTCCTCCAAGGCCGTGAACATGAGCTGGAGACCAGCCTCGCTCATTGGCTGGGTCTTGTACACCTGGGCGACCTCGTGCATGAGGTCGCAGAACGCCCCAAAGTCTTTTTCATAGTTCATGGTCCGCCTCCTCCTCTATGCCCCCGACTCGGCTTCGCGCCGCAGCTCCTCCAGCCTTCGGGCCAGGGCGGGGCTCCGCATCCTCAGCGACTCCTCCCGGGACACCGGAGCCTGCCCTTGATCAACCCTTCCGGCCACTAAGGTCTGCGGGATGCCGTCCACGTAGTCCGCAAAAGGCTTGTCCGGCCCAAAGAATGTCGATCCGTGCTTGATGAATCGGGGATCCGTCCCGGAGCGTTGGCACTCCGCCCGGTAATTGATCACAGCCGACCGCATCTGGTCGAAGGTGTAACCAGCCTTGCGCCACTTCACGTAATAGCGGAAAGCCCCCCCTTTACCCCGCTTGTTAGGGTAGAGGCTCCAAATGGCCTCGAACTCCTCGCTCAGGCCAACGGGCTTGCATGGGCGTTCCACCTTGGCGGATTCCGCCTCGGACTCGCTCGCGCCGCCCTTTGCGCGAGATACTGAGTCTAGTTCCTTACTGGGTCTTGTTATATTACAAGAACTGGTATTGTTAATGGGCAAATGCTGCACCATTTCGGCCCCCGAATGGGGCAAATTTTGCACCATTGAATGGGGCAAATTCTGCACTATTTCGGCCCCCGAATGGGGCAAATTCTGCGCCATTTCCCGCTTGGCCTTCCGGTCCGCTTGGGCTGCCTCCCATGCCGGGGTGTCCTCCACGTCGAGGATCGTGTAGATGTTCCGGCGCTTCGTCTTGCCCATGGCCCCGCGCTGGACCGAGATGTACCCCTTCGCCTCCAGGGCCTTGATGCAATCCTTGACAGTCCGTTCGGAGCAACGCGCCTTCTTCGCAAGGGTCTCCACCCCGGGAAAGCACTGCCCCGTGTCGTAGGAGGCGAACCGGCAGAGGGCGAGGTAGACGCACAGCTCCGAGGCCGTCAGGTCCGCGTAGTCAAGGATCTCGTTGTCGATTGAGGTAAAGCGGCGTTTCCGCCCGTCCCGTACTTCGTGGATCACCGTGTCCATCCCGCCATGCATCTAGCCCACCGCCTTCCTTGGCTTTAACGTGTACTTTGCGCCTTCGAGGAAGGCCTCCGCGTCTTCCCTCCTGACTCGGATCACCTGGTCTCCAAACCGATAGGCCGGAATTTTCCCGGTCCTGATCCAGTTGTAGACGGTCCTTTTCGACACCCCGATCATCTCGGCGATCTCTCGCATGGTCATGTACTGCTCCGGCATACTACCGCCTCCTCATGGTTGGTTGGCTGGTTAGATTTTACACCATATAGCGAAGATGGAAGGCCCCACTCCTAGCGTTTCGAAGTGGGGCCTGCGCCACCTACAGGATGGAGCCGGTCTGCGTTCCTTCCGGCTTCGCCTCGCCGTTCGCCTCCACCCTGGCCTCGCCGTTCGACTTGGCCGCAACCTGAGCCCTAACCTTCTCTACCATGTTTGCGGCCTGGGTCTTCGGGGCTGCCTCCTTGACCTCCTGATCGGCCTCAAAGACACCGCCATCCTGCTCAAGGGCCTCCGGGTCGGGATCGATCCCCTCGAACGAGATGCCGATGGCGTCGATCACGGCCTTCTGGTCGCCGCCGCTTTCGGCTAGGTTGTCCAGCGCCACCGCCGCCGCCAGCTCCGGCGAGAGGGGCAGGTACTTGCAGAGCCGCCGGACCACCGTTTTCCGGGCCATCTCGTCGTAGTCCGAGGCCCACGGGCCGGAACCAGAGGCCATGGACCGCGCGCGGATCGCGTCCACCTGTGCCCGGGTCATGAACTCCGCCTGGAAGCTCCCATCCTTGAACCATGCGACGGCGTAGACCGCCTTGAGCTTCCCAGGGTCTTCCTCCCAGGAGGGCTCATGGATGATCCGGTCCTCGGTCCCGAAATGGACCTCGAACTTGTCCCTTTCGTAGACCACCCGGGCCGAGATATTGCGGATCTGGCCACTCCTCCGGGCGAGGTCGATCAGGCCCCGGTAGCCGGGGATCAACTGGGCCTCGTACTGCCCGGTCTTCCTGTTCCTGTAGGGCACGAGATAGGCGCTGCCCAGCGTGCCATCCGGCTCAAGGCCAAGCTGCCCGGCTATCATCAGGCTCTTCAAGATGGACGCCTGGGAACACTGGAGCAGGAGAGGATTCCGGCTCGCCGCCACCAGAGCGATCTTGACGAGCTTTTCGGGCTTCATGTGAACCGGGACAACCGCCTGGAGTTCCGCCAGGAACTTCTGCCCGGTCAGCAGGGCCTTAAGGCTGTCCATTTTCTGCTTGGCGACAAGGGCCCTTTGATCCTGGGGCCGGTTCGTGTTCTGGGTCTGTTCTGTCATGGCTACCTCCTCTTCGCACGTGCCGGGATGATCCCGGCTTGTGGCTTCGTCTACCCCTAGGCCAAAGTACCCCCAAAAACCCCCTATTTTTTGGCCTTCGGGGGGGTCACCGTCAGCCGGCGGCTCCCGGCCTTGACCACCTTGATCTGCGGCTTGAGCTTCTCCAGCGCCTCCGCCCCTCCGGGGATCATCTCGGCGAGGTGCCAGGCCAGGGCCTCCCAGTTCGTGGACTCGCTGTCCTTCGTCAGCTTGTAGAGGACCTTGCCGTTCTGCCCCTCGAAGCCGTCCAGGTCGGCGATCTTGACCTTGAGGGCGACCTTGACCTTCTCTTGCTGGGCCTCCAGCTCTTCGATCCGGGCCTTGAGGTTCAGGTAGTCCGCGATCAGCCCATCCACCTCGGGAGGAGCGATCTCGACGCGTCCGTTGTTCCTGGGGAACTTCGCCCGGAGGTAATTGTTCCACCCTTCCGCGCCGTCCAGGGCCGGGGGGATCTCGGTTTGGATGTGGTTCCGCCAGAAGGAGCCGCCGATCTGGAGGAGGGCGTCCTCCAGGTCGCGGTTCCGTGTCAGGTGATAGACCCGCACCGCGTCCTCCAGCACGTCCCAGTCCCCTTCGATGGCCGCCACCAGCAAGCGCCTGGGCTCAATGGCCGGGAGGAACAGGGCCGCCACATCCCACTCTGATCGATCGTGGAGAGACATGTACCAGTCGGCTTGCGCGTGGTAGCTCTCCGGTACCATGTCGGTTCCCTCTTCGCCCCAGTCGTTCATGGCGTGGGGCGACGTAACCACCTTGATCTCCAGGCCGCGATCATATCCCTTCAGCAACCTATCAGGGGTTCCGCCTTGCCACTCCCGTTCCGGGTGACGAGTGAAAGCGCCGGGCTCCAGCTCAACCCCGAACCGGGCCGCGTAGACCTGGGCCACCTTGTCCTCCAGGAGCGTCCCGATCCGCATTGCGGGGGACTCCTCCGGCCCGTCCACGAGTAGTCCCAACTTCTCATTGAACACATCGATGGGGGCCTTCCACGGGTTCAGGCCAGCGATGGCCCCGATGTCCGTCCCGGTGATGCAGCTACGCCGCAGTGCAAGCCATTCCATCCGTTCGTCCGTTGTCATGCGTCCTCCGCCTCCTCCTCCCAAGTACCGCCCGGATGGCCCGGGCCTTTCTCTCGTCGTCCTGGTCGTGGTGTTCAATCAGGATGCCTCCGCTTCGGCGCTTGCGTTCCGTAAGCGTCCCCCCCTTCGCCTTCTTGTAGGCGCATGGGCCAAAAAAACCTCAGCCGGTACGCCGTAGACCCCGCAGAGCGCGTAAAGCACCCTCGGGGGCGGGAAGCGCCGCCCCGTCTCGTAGTGCGACAGGGTCGCCGCGCGGATGTCCACCCCCGCCTCGGCGAGGCTCTTGACCACCTGCGTCTGGCTGAGGCCCGATTTCTGCCGGGCCGCTTTGAACAGGTTGGAAGCCGTCATCCGACCACCTCCTTTCTGTGTCCTTGCGGTAAGTATATAACGGTACTTGCAGATTGTAAAGGGGGATGACGGCGAAAATCTTTGCAAAACGTGGTGTAATTTGCTTGCAGATTGTGTGTGCTTTAGCTGTCGAGAAATACGCAAGGCGGCAAAAATCAAGGGCCTCCCCGTCGTGTGGGGAGGCCCTTGATGTTTTCGCCCGGGGGTGGGGCGCGGCCCCGGGCTGTCGAGGATGCTGAGGCGGTAGGGTTAGCAGTCCGCGCCAAAACCTTTTTACCTCATGACCGCCGCTCCGTCAACCCCCTACCGGGATACCGCGTAGACGATTCCTCGCCGCGAGGGCCAGCAGAACCACCTTCTTCCAGCTCACGAGGCACCACCTCCCTTCTTGGCCCGACGGAAGGCCGTGGCCATGGCCGATTCGATCACCTCGGGCATCCAGGGCAAGAGGACGTTGCGGCTCGTCGCAAGGCTCAGGGCAGACCGGAGCCGCGCCGCCGCCATCACCTCAGACCCGAGGAGGCCGCCGGAGAGATGCGCAGCCACCCGGGCCAGCTTGGCGAAGTAGTCCGGGTCGGTGGCCCACCCGCCACGGAAGAGCCCGGCCAGGAACCCCCAGACGCAATCCGCGTTGTCTCGGGCTACGGCGTAGTTCTTCTGGTGGGTCATCTTCCAGTCGTAGGCCCGCAGGAAGGCATCCAAGCTGGGGAAAGATGCGAACACAGAGGGCTGGCGAACGAAACGCCCGCCCTTAAACTCCCCGCTCACGGCCTCCTGGGGCTTGGCCCCGAACTGGGCGAAGTCCGCCCGCCACTTGATCCCGGCGTAGTTGTGGGGCGCAATTAGTTTGCTGAACCACCCGGTTTCGACAACAGCCTGGGCCGTGACCGCGAGAGGGTTCAGGTGGAAGCGCCCAGCCATGGCGGCGTTGAAAAACTCGCGCGGGTTCAACGGCCTCTCCCCCTTCCGGTGCCGAGGTTGGGGAAGAACCAGACGATCCAGCACCACGTCCAAATAAGGGCAAGAATGGTCAATGTAATCAACAAGAGGTGCCTCAATCACGAACGCCCCCCTTGCAGCAGTCGGATGGTCCGAGACAAGAGGACCGCCGTCTCCGCCCTGGTGATAGGGGCATCCGGTCGGAACCGACCGGCCTCGTCCCCCTTGACCAGCCCCAGAGAAGCAAGGAACTCGATGTCTCCTTTCGCCCAATGGCTCTGAACGTCTGCGAACATGCTGGTAACCACCTCCTCCGTTGATTTCAAGGGGCTCCAGACCCAAAAACATGGGACCCTAGACCCTAAGTATACCACCATTGGATATCCCATCCCCCTAAATATGGGGTATCATAACCCAGCAAGTCACAATATATAGTTCGAACTTCGCCGCCAAGGAGGAAGGGGAGGATCAGCATGATAATTGAAGGTATCGGGATAGATCATTCGGTGGTGAGCCTCGACCACGGAGCCTCGGGGGGCCGTCATCGGCACCTTCCCAGCGCCGGAGAGTCCACGGACCTAGCGTTGATGGTGGATGCCCTGGGCCATGAGGAGCGCTATGGCTGGGACCCGGCTAGGATCAGGGATGCCCTGGTGGTGGAGGCCGGGGTGGACCCGGAGGTGGCGGCCAGCATAGCCTCCGAGGTGGAGGACGACATAGTTCGCTACGGTAGGGACAGGGTCACCACCCGGCTCATAAGGGAGATGGTGAACGTAAAGCTGTTCCAGCGAGGGCTAGACGCCAAGCTGGCGGATCACAGCCAGGTTGGTCTGCCGGTCAGCGACCTGGAGACCATGTTGCTCAAGCCCAACAAGGAGAACAGCAACACCACCCATAACCCGGAGTCCATAAACCTCTCCATAGCCGAGCGGGTCCTCAAGGAGTACTCCCTGAGCAAGGTGTTCTCCCCCGACGTGGCCTCCGCCCACTTGAACGGGGACATCCACCTTCACGACCTAGGTATGGTCAACAGGCCCTACTGTTCGGGCCAGAGCATAGCCTACGTGGCCCGTTACGGGCTGAACATCCCCTCCATAACCAGCGTCTCCGCCCCGGCGAAGCACGCGGACGTGTTGCTGGCCCACGTGCTCAAGATGACCTCGGTTCTTCAGAACAACTTCGCCGGCGCCATCGGGTGGGATGCGGTAAACATGTTCTTCGCCCCCTACCTGGTTGGGGCCTCCGACCGGGAGTACAAGCAGCTGGCCCAGCAGCTTATCTTCGAGTTCAACCAGCTGGCGGGCGGCAGGGGAGGACAGGTGGCCTTCACCGACATAAACCTCTACTACGAGATACCCAACCACTTCCGGGACGTTCCGGCCATAGGCCCCGGCGGGGAGTTCACCGGCAAGACCTACGGGGAGTACGACAAGGAGTCCAAGAAGTTCCTCAGGGCCCTCTTCGAGGTGTACCTGGAGGGGGACAGCCGGGGGCAGCCCTTCTTCTTCCCCAAGCCGCTCCTTCACATAACCGACTACTTCTTCAAGGAGCCCGGCTGGGAGGAGTTCCTGGAGCTGGCCTGCCGGGTGGCTTCGGAGAAGGGTAACACCTATTTCGTCTTCGACCGGGGCGGGGTGGCTAAGCTGTCGGAGTGCTGCAGGCTCTCCTTCGAGCTCAGCGAGGAGGACCTGAGGGAGGCCCACCAGCCCTGGAAGATGCGCTACTGCGCCCTCCAGAACGTGACCATCAACCTGCCCCGGCTGGCTTACCGGGCCAAGGGGGACCA
>Ga0208695_1000596_pt1 | contig 37268 bp, 35 predicted proteins | sample AD_UKC111_MetaG_FD_184449 | JGI IMG/M metagenome (GOLD analysis project Ga0208695, IMG submission 184449) | Active sludge microbial communities of municipal wastewater-treating anaerobic digesters from Hong Kong - AD_UKC111_MetaG (SPAdes)... | ecosystem: Engineered > Bioreactor > Anaerobic >...
ACGCACCTGAATTCAATCTTCCAATGTTTTCAAGGTCAAAGACTAATGCCGACAAAATGGTTGAGCTGCGTAGCAGCGAAATCTTTGTAGAAAAAATGAACCCATCAAAATATAAGGTGCAGCGCACCGAAATTTACGTACCTGAAAGAATTAACGATTGTTTTTGGAAAAATCAATATCATGATTCGTAAATACATTTTGGAATTAAAAAACATGAATCAATGGTATTGTTAATTGGACAGAAAACTATTTGATTAATAATTTTCGGTACGCTGTACCTCAAAAATGGATCATACGATTTCATAATCTACCAAAAGGACGGTGCTACGCACCTGAATTCAATCTTCCAATGTTTTCAAGGTCAAAGACTAATGCCGACAAAATGGTTGAGCTGCGTAGCAGCGAAATCTTTGTAGAAAAAAAATTAATCCATCGAAATAAGAGGTGCAGCGCACCGAAATCTAAAATCAATTGCAATGGCTAATACCTATACACAATGTTATATTCATTTGGTGTTTTCGCCAAAAAATCGAGCAGCCACGATAGGAAAACAGTGGAAAAGCGAGTTGGAAAAATATATTTCAGCCATTATAACTAATAATGGACACAAACTTTTAGCTATAGGCACAATGCCCGATCACGTCCATATTTTTATTGGATACAACGTAAATCAACTCATCCCAAAGCTGGTTGAGGAAATTAAAACCTCTACCAATCATTGGATTAATACAAAAAAACTGACGCCTCAGAAATTTGAGTGGCAAAAAGGTTACGGTGCATTTTCTTATTCTTTATCACAAGTAGATCGAGTAGTAAAATATGTATTATCTCAGGAACAGCATCATCAGAAACAGAATTTTCGAGAAGAATACCTGAAAATATTGGATAAAAATGGTATTGATTTTGACGAAAATTATCTTTTTGATTTCTTTGATTAATTTTCGGTACGCTGTACCTCAAAATGGATCATACGATTTCATAATCTACCAAAAAGACGGTGCTCTGCACCTGAATTCAATCTTCCAATGTTTTCAAGGTCAAAGACTAATGCCGACAAAATGGTTGAGCTGCGTAGCAACGAAATCTTTGTAGAAAAAATGAACCCATAAAATATAAGGTGCAGCGCACCGAAATTTACGTACCTGAAAGAATTAACGATTGTTTTTGGAAAAATCAATATCATGATTCGTAAATACATTTTGGAATTAAAAAACATGAATCAATGATATTGTTAATTGGATGAGAAAATCCTTTGATTGATTAATTTTCGGTACGCTGTACCTCAAAATGGATCATACGATTTCATAATCTACCAAAAGGACGGTGCTCTGCACCTGAATTCAATCTTCCAATGTTTTCAAGGTCAAAGACTAATGCCGACAAAATGGTTTAGCTGCGAAGTAGCATATTCTTTGTAGAAAAAATGAATCATCAAAATATAAGGTGCAGCGCACCGAAATCAATTTCTATTTTTTGAAAAATTGAATCACCTTTTGCAATTGTTCGAGGCAAGCGGCAAGTCCAAGACCTAAAACTAATCCAATAAAAATACCATAAATTCCGTATTTGAGTCTTCCATTCATAGGAAAAGGATTGACTACAAATCCCGAAGGCAATTCAACAGGCTGTTTATAAGTCAGTAATTCCGATTCTGCTTCCGCTTTCACCTTTTGAAGCAACAACATATCCCCGTAAAAAAGTTGTTTTTGCTGTTCGCCCACAATCAAACGGTCTCTGGACCATTTCAGCTGTTGATCGTTGTCCTTAAAATAAGAAATTTTTGCAAGGCTGTCCAAACGTTGCATTTCAGCCGAAGATAAGTCGATTTTTCCCTTCAGTTCATTTTGTCTTGCAGTATAAAGAAGCCTGACAGTTGGTTGTGAATTGAAGAAATTTAAAATAGCCTTTTCAACTTGCGGTACTTGTGAAATATTGCGGGTAACCAGACGGAAATAAATTTTATCTTTCATCCGAACATTTAACGTATCTTCCAGTGAATGATTATTGGCAAAATCAACCATATCGGGAGTAGAATCATTCAAATAATCGATTACAAAATAGGAATTGAAAGAAACAATGTTTTTTGCAATACTGTCCGGCAACAACAATTTGGTGCCAAGTGAAGTGTATTGGTTATCGGCTCTCGATTGTTCCAATTGTTTTGCAATTTCCTTCATGGTAAAAGCATCTACGCCATACAGCGAAGCCATAGCGTCGGCGGCATACTGTCGGTTACTTGGTCGAGCCATGTATTCGCCTATGGCAAAACACAATACAATGAGAGTCAGGGTCAAATATTTTTTTCGATAACCTGCCTTCAGCAGATACAAAATGAAGTTGATAAAAGATTTACCAACTTTTACAACCCAAGCATTGAACATTTTTATCAAATCCAGCAAATTAATTTCTTTTGTATTTTTCTCGTCCATATTGATTAAAATTATTGTTTGTCAAAATTGATTGCTTCATTCTTCTTTCCACTGTTCTTGATCATAATTTTCTTTCCAATCATATTCATCTTCTTGTTCAACATCTTCTTCTTCTTCCCATTCGGGTTTGGGTGGTTGTGGCCCTCTGTGCCTGTACACAAATGCCAGCACGATACCGGTTACAGCTCCCGATAAATGTCCTTCCCATGATACCGGATCATCCGGCAACCAGGGGAAAAGATGCCAAACCATGCTGCCATAAATGAACACGACAATCAACGAAATGGCTATCAAAGGGATATGCTTTCTAATTATTCCGCTGAAAAACAGAAAAAATGCCAGCGAGTAAATAATGCCACTGGCGCCAATGTGAAAATTTTCGCGTCCGATGCACCACAAAATCAATCCACTGAGCACGGCCGATATGATTAGCACTCGATTGGCAACCTCACTGTAAAAATAATACAGGCATATTCCCAAAATAAAAAAAGAAAGAACGTTGTTCATTAAATGCTTCCAATCGGCATGAATGAAACTGTAAGTAAATATACTCCAAATGTTTTCGAGTTTTCGCGGATAAATGCCGGCTTTATGAAAATCCCAACCCATGCCGCGCTCCAATACAAAACATAATATCCACAAAATACATACGATTGAAGGCAAAATAATGGCGAATTTCCATCGTTGCTTCTCCAGAACTCTTTCACTTTCGATGTCGCTCGTCATTTCGCAACTCTGTTTTTTAAATAACGTCTTCCAAACACTAAAAATTACATCAAAGGTAAAAATTTTTTTGTTTGAGAAGATAATTTTTAACTGTCAAATGAACTTTCTCTACGATTCAGCCATCATTTTTTTTTGATGAATTTTATAAAAATTTGAAAAACAACAAATTGCATGTATCAATGAAATTTGGATTTGTTGGGAACCAAGAAATTTTTTTCGACACCTTGAAAAAATTATCAACTTCCTTTTTTTAATTGGAAATTTTGAATAAATTGCAAGCAATATTAAAATCTATCTAAGGATTGATTTTTGTAATGTTTGTAATTTACATTCCTTTTTAAACGAAAATAGTATTTAATTGATAATCAGATAGTCTAAGAATAACAATCAGATGAGTTATCTAAGTTTCGACAAATCCTTGTTAATTAACCTTGAACGGTCTCTTTCGAAGGAAATTCTCCGTACCAATCGTGCAGGCACTTACAACAGTTCAACCTTGATCGATTGCAACACCAGAAAATATCATGGGCAATTGGTAGTGCCCATACCCGAGTTGGGCGAAGCTAATCATGTGTTGCTCTCTTCGTTGGACGAAACCATTGTTCAACATGGAATTGAATTTAATTTGGGGGTGCATCAGTACGAAGGCAACAATTTTTATCCAAACGGCCACAAATACATTCGTCAATTCGATTGCGAGATTATTCCGAGAACAATTTATCGTGTGGGGGGAGTAATTCTTTCAAAAGAACGCATGCTGGTTTCATTTGAACCGCGTGTTCTTTTCAAATATACTTTGTTGGAAGCTCATTCACCAACTTTATTACGCTTTAAACCTTTTCTGGCTTTTCGAAATGTTCATGAACTTACCCATCAGAATCCAGAAGCCAACTGTGATTTCCAACCTGTTTCCAACGGTATAGCCATGAAGCTTTATGAAAATTATCCTACGCTTTTCATGCAACTTTCCAAAAAGAATGTTTATCAGCATTTCCCCGACTGGTATAAAAATATAGAATATTACAAAGAAAGGGAAAGAGGTTTTGAATATCGAGAAGACTTGTTGGTGCCGGGTTCTTTTGAAATTCCCATAAAAAAAGGAGAATCCGTTATTTTTTCAGCAGGAATATCGGAAGTCTCAACTTCATCACTGAAAAAGCTTTGGGATAAGGAATTGGAAAAAAGAAATCCACGCTGTGATATGTTCAGTGCACTGAAAAATTCTGCCCAACAATTTTACAAACGCGAAGGCGACAAAACTTATTTATTGGCAGGTTATCCCTGGTTTACGGCACGGGCAAGAGATGAATTTGTTGCTTTACCCGGTTGTACTTTGTCGATTGGCAGAATGGAATATTTCGATGCCATAATTGAAACGGCCATTCCTGAAATTGAAAGTTTTATTAACGAAAATAAAGTCAGCTCCAAACTGAAAGAAATCGATGCACCCGACGTTTTGCTGTGGTTTGTATGGACCATTCAGCAATATGCCTTTCATACTTCACTTGCTGCAACAGCACAGCGTTTTGGGAAACTCATTGCGTCCATTGTTTCTTTTGTTCGTAAGCAGCGGCATCCCAATTTGTTTCTCCACAACAACGGATTGCTTTATGTCAATGGGTTGGAAAAACCTGCTACATGGATGAATGCTGCAGAAAATGGCAAACCCATTACTCCCCGAACAGGGTATGTGGTAGAAATTAATGCGCTGTGGTACAATGCTTTAAAATTTACTTCTCAACTTCTTGTAGAAATGGGAGAGGAGATGGAAGCCAATGTTCTCGAATATCAAGCAGGTATTTTACGAGAATCTTTCATAAAAACTTTCTGGAATGGAAACTATCTCTACGATTTTGTTAGTGGCAATTACAATGATAAGGAAGTTAGACCAAACATGATTTATGCAGTGGGCTTACCATTCTCTCCTCTTGAAAAATCACAGCAGAAGTCGATTCTCGATATTGTAACCAAAGAATTGTTGACACCGAAAGGATTAAGAACCATTAGCCCTAAAAGTGGTATGTATCGACCGGTGTATGTGGGTGGACAGTTGGAAAGAGACCGAAATTATCACAACGGACCTGTCTGGCCTTTTATTTTTGGCGCATTTGTTGAAGCTTACTTAAAAATTTACAAAATGAGTGGAAAATCTTTTATTGAAAGAATGATGATTGGCTTCGAGGCAGAAATGAAAGAATTGTGTGTAGGTACACTTTCCGAATTATATGACGGGAATCCACCTTTTAAGGGACACGGCGGAATGTCTTTTGCCATGAATGTGGGAGAAGTATTGCGTGTAATGGAAATTTTGAAAGAATATAAAGAAGACTAATACCACTGAATTTGGTGTAAACGGAAAGTTTAGAGGTGAGTATATACGATGAAAAACTGAAGAATGTATGAAAGTACTAATGTTTGGCTGGGAATTTCCTCCTCATATTTTGGGCGGTTTGGGAACGGCTTCCTATGGATTGGTGAAAGCCATGGCTGGCAAGCCCAATATGGATATAACTTTTGTAATTCCCAAGCCTCACGGTGACGAAGACCAAAGTTTTTTAAAAATTTTTGGCGCCAGTTATGTGCCGGTAGTTTGGAAAGAAAACGATTGGAATTATGTTAACGAGCGCATAGGCTGGATCATGAATCCCGATGAATATTTCTGGCTGAGAAATGGGATCAAATACGATTTTCGTAGAATTTATACCAACGATTTGGGTTGTATCGAATTTTCCGGTTGTTATCCCGAAAATTTGCTGGATGAAATTTCAAATTATGAAGCTGTGGCAAGTGTGTTGGCACATCAATTGAGCTTCGATGTGATCCATTCACACGACTGGTTGACTTATCCAGCCGGTATTTTTGCCAAACAAATCAGCGGAAAACCTTTAGTAGTTCATGTGCATGCTACTGAATTTGATCGCAGCAGGGGAAATGTAAATCCCATAGTTTATGATATTGAAAAAAGAGGAATGGATGCTGCAAATCATATTATTACCGTTAGCAATTTGACCCGAAATATTGTGATTGAAAAATATTTTCAAGATCCAAAAAAGGTTACAACCGTTCACAATGCCGTTGAACCTCTTCCTGATGTTGATTCTTATGTTAAAACACCGAGAAGAGACAAAATCGTAACATTTTTGGGAAGAATAACCATGCAAAAAGGGCCGGAATATTTCGTAGAGGCAGCCGAACGTGTACTGAAAAAAAATAAAAAAGTTCGCTTTGTGATGGCAGGTAATGGGGATATGATGTTGGATATGATTAATTTGGCTGCAAAGCGTCGTATTACAGATCGTTTTCATTTTACCGGTTTTCTAAAGGGCAGGCAGGTTTATCAAATGCTGGCCGATAGCGATGTATATATCATGCCTTCAGTATCCGAACCTTTTGGGATTTCTCCGTTGGAAGCCATGCAAGTGGGAACGCCAACTATTATCTCAAGACAATCGGGTTGCTCGGAAATTTTAACGCATTCTATCAAAATCGACTATTGGGATATTGATGGCATGGCCGATGCAGTAAATGCAATTATCAGAAACCCGGCCATGTACAAAAGCCTTCACGAATTGGGAAGGGAAGAAGTTAATAATATTCGTTGGGAGGATGCAGGGGAAAAAGTAATTAAAATATACAACAGTTTATTGGGAAAATAATGTTCCTGACATTAATCCTATTTTCTGAAATAGGGCTTTGTTAATAAATTATCTTTCTGATAATCAAATTTATAAATTACAACTAATTTTTTGTTTGAAGGGATTTATTACTGTTTATTGGAGTAAGAAATAGCAGAGAACAGTAAATTCAATTCAGAACTTAAAGAAAAAAGGATAAACGTATGAAAAATCTGTGCTTTTATTTTGAAATTCATCAGCCAATGCGATTAAAAAGATATCGCTTCTTCGACATTGAACAGGATCATTATTATTATGATGATTTTCAAAATGAGGAACGAATTCGTTTGCTGGCTGAACAGTCATTTTTGCCGGCCAATCGTACGCTTTTGGAAATAATTCAAAATTCCAATGGAAAATTTCGTTGTGCTTTTTCGTTCTCGGGTGTTGTGTTGGAACAATTGGAGCAGTATGCTCCCGAAGTGATCGACAGCTTTGACGAACTTTCCAAAACTGGCTGTGTGGAATTTTTGGCCGAAACTTATGCTCATTCTCTTTCTTCTGTTTACGATTTACATGAATTTGAGCAGCAGGTAGCTCTGCAAACTGAAAAAATAACTTCTCTTTTTGGGAAAAAACCGACTGTTTTCCGAAATTCAGAGTTGATCTATTCTGACGAAATTGGAGAAAAAATCTACAATATGGGATACAAAACCATATTAATTGATGAAGTCAGCCATGTTTTAGGCTGGAAAAGTCCTAATTTTGTATATTCTCACCCGACGTTGCCTAAGTTAAAATTACTGGTTCGAAATTTCAAGTTGAGTGACGATATTGCTTTTCATTTCTCCGATCACTCGTGGAGCGATTTTCCTCTCACAGCAGACAAATTTATTTCATGGATAAAAAATATGCCGGAAGATCAACCTGTTGTAAATATCTGGCTGGGATACGAAGCACTGGGTTTGTTTCAACGACCTGAAAGTGGAATTTTTGAATTTCTTAAAGCTATACCGTTTTTTGCTTTACAAAACAATATCGGCTTTTTAACGCCTTCGGAAATAGCAAAAAAGATTGAAGCAGTTGATATGCTTTCGTCTCCTGAACCCATTAGTTGGTCAGGGATAGAGAAAGACATAAGTTTATGGAACGGTAACGACTTGCAGCAGGAAGCACTCAATAAACTTTATGCAGTGGGTGAGAGGGTTCGTCTTTGTTCCGATCGGCCGCTTCGACACGATTGGTTAATGTTGCAGTCTTCCGATCATTTTCGATACATGAGTCATAAAGACGCTTTTGGAACTTATTACGAATCGCCTTATGATGCATTTATGAATTATATGAATATTCTGGCAGATTTTCTGCTGAGAGTTGATGAACAATATCCTACAACTATTGATAACGAGGAACTTAATGCTTTGCTCAATACCATTTACGAACTCGAAAAAGAAGTAGAAAGTTTGGAAAACGAATTGAAGAAATTACGATCGAGGAAAAAACCGGAAAGCTAAAATTATTCTCATGGTGCATGAGTTTGAAAAAAGTATTTTTTTCGAAAAAAGTCAGTTTCAACGAGCTGATAATTTTTATCGTGAAGTGTTGCATGTTAACGAAATCAGAAGATTTTCAACTGAATCGAAAGTAGATATGAGAATGCAGCTTCAGGATATTGATGTGGAACTGATAATAAATAACCATGCTTTTAATGTTTCCGAAAAATTCAGAGATAAGGATTTCGGCGATTTGTATTTGGAAGTTTTCAGTAAATATCCACATACGCGTGGTTGGCTCGAAACCGGTTCAGCCGATATGTTAGTATATTTTGTCACTGGAGCAGTCTATTGCTGTAATGCTCAAATTTTGCGAAAATTCTGCGTAAACAAATTGTTTCCCGAGATTCCGGACGAATGGTACAAGGAAATTTTCTTTTCCAATGCTGCAATTAATTCCAAAAATTTGAATTTTTTCGGTCAACAAACAATTATTCATCTTATCAAAGCAAATAATCAAACTGCTGACGGAAATCGTTGGTGTACCATTGGAATAAGTGTTTCATTTGATTTTTTGAAAAATAATGGATTGAATATCAGAAAGTTTGTGTTTTCATAATTTCTTGACATGTTTCCTCTTTGTTGCTTTATTTTGAAACAATATCAGAGATTCTGACCTGCTAAATTCAAAATTGTTGACGACTTGTTTCACGTTTTCTTTTTTTATACTTTTGCCAACCTGTTTGTAGTATTAGATACAAAAAAATTATAAATGGAAATTATTCCTGCCATTGACATTATTGACGGTAAATGCGTTCGTCTGGCTCAAGGAGATTACGACAAGGTAAAAGTTTATAGTCGTTATCCCGAAGAAGTTGCAAAAATGTTTGCCGACGAAGGATTCAGACGATTGCACTTGGTAGATTTGGATGGAGCAAAAGCCCAGCACATTGTCAATTACAAAGTATTGGAAAAAATTTCTTCGACGACGGATCTCATTGTTGATTTTGGTGGAGGATTAAAGTCGGATGATGATTTGTGTATTGCTTTTGAATGTGGAGCATCAATGGTTACGGGAGGAAGCATAGCCGTAAAAAATCCTGAAATTTTTATTAGATGGCTGGAAAAATATGGCGGAGAAAAAATTATTTTGGGTGCAGACGCAAAAAACGACAGAATTGCCGTATCGGGCTGGACAGAAAACACCGAACTGGAATTGATTCCCTTCATTCAAGAATACGTTTCGAAAGGAATTAAATATGTTATTTGCACCGAAATAAGCCGCGATGGAATGCTACAGGGTCCTGCTGTTGAGTTGTATAAAAAAATAATTGCGGCCGAACCTCAGGTACACTTGATCGCGAGTGGAGGAGTGGGTTCACTTCAGGATATCGAAATGTTAAATGAAGCTGGTATTCAGTCAGTTATTGTCGGAAAAGCAATTTACGAAGGCCAAATTTCATTAAAAGAATTAAGTAGATATTTATCTTAAAATTTTAATTATAAGAATAATCAAATAATTTGTAATCAATAAGTTATGTTGAAAGATATTTTATATGTTTCGGGGAAACCCGGTCTGTACAAAATGGTATCGCAAGGAAAAAATCTAATGATTATCGAATCGCTGAGCGATGGGAAACGTATTCCGGTTTTTTCAAGCGATAAAATCGTGTATTTGAAAGATATAGCAATTTTTACTGAAAATGGCGAAATCCCATTATCTGAAGTTTTTGAGAAAATCAAAGCGAAGGAAAATGGAGCAAAATGTGCTGTCGATGCAAAATCGGGGCATGAAAAACTGGTTCAATATCTGGAAGAGATTCTTCCCGATTACGATAGAAACAGAGTTTATCCAAGCGACATTCGTAAAATGATGAATTGGTACAATATTTTGGTGGAGGCTCAATTGACCGATTTTGCAGAACCTGAAACGGAAACCGAAGAAAAAGTTGAAACGGCATCAGATAAAACAGAAGAAATTTCTTCAGAAAATTAAATTCGTTTTCGACCATGAAAGTTGAATCTGTTTGCAATATTCTGGAAGAATTTGCGCCTTTGGCACTGCAGGAGGCTTATGACAATGCAGGGCTGATAGTGGGCGATCCTTTCATGGAAGTTACAGGTATTTTGATTACTCTGGATGTTACGATGGAAGTGTTGGAGGAAGCCCATCGAAAAGAATGTAATTTTATTTTAGCTCATCATCCTTTGATTTTCAACCCTTTAAAACGTCTTATTGGTCAGGATGAAACGGAACGTTGCGTTGTTTTTGCGTTAAAACACGATTTGGCTGTTTATGCAGCCCATACCAATCTCGACAACCTTTGGAATGGAGTCAACCATAAAATTGCCGAAAAATTGCAATTGGTTAATACACAAGTTTTAAAACCGTTGTCTCATCAATTGCTCAAGTTGATTACTTTTGTTCCTCATGCTCATGCAGACAATGTGCGAAAAGCCTTATTTGACGCAGGTGCCGGTAACATTGGTAATTATGATTCGTGCAGCTATAATGTAGAAGGAAAAGGTACTTTTAAAGCTGACGAAAATGCTCATCCATTTGTTGGCGAGCACAATGAATTTCATGTTGAACCCGAAACCCGCATTGAAGTTATTCTACCGTATTATTTGAAAAGTTCAGTTCTAAATGCTTTGTTACAACCTCATCCATACGAGGAACCAGCTTACGATCTGATTCCTTTGGAGAATGATTGGAACAGAACAGGAGCAGGGTTACTGGGTAACCTTGAAACGCCGACTGATGAACTTACCTTTTTACGACATTTAAAAACGGTTTTTTCGGTTCCTTGCATTCGACATACGCCGTTGTTGGGAAAAGATATTGTTAAGGTTGCTGTTTGTGGAGGAGCCGGAAGCACTTTTCTGAAAAATGCCATACAACAAGGAGCGGATATTTTTATCTCGGCCGACTTCAAATATCATGAATTTTTTAATGCTGAGGGAAAAATTTTGATTGCAGATGTTGGACATTATGAATCTGAACAATTTACGAAAGATATTTTTTATGAAATTATCTCGAAAAAAATTCCTAACTTTGTTGTCAAAATCTCAGAAACCTATACAAATCCCATTAATTATTTGTAATCAATATGGCTACAGAAGTAAAAACAGAAAAAGAAATAAGCGTTGAAGATAAGCTCAGGGCATTATATGAACTGCAGAAAGTATATTCTAAAATTGATGAAATCAGAAATTTAAGAGATGAACTCCCGTTGGAAGTCCAAGACCTTGAAGATGAAATTATTGGTTTGAATACCCGTTTGGAAAATTATAAAAATGAAATTGAAGAGCTGGAAACTGCCATTAAAACCAAAAAGCTGGAAATAGAGCAAGCGCGTACAAAAATAGAAAAGTACAAAGAACAGCAAGAAAATGTTAGAAATAATCGTGAATACGATAATCTTTCAAAAGAAATTGAATATCAGACGCTCGAAATAGAATTGTGCGAAAAACGTATCAGGGAATACACGGTAGCGCTCGAATCCAAAAAGGAAGAACAGAAAAGTACCATGGAAATTTTATCCGAACGTCGATTGGATTTGGAACAGAAAAAAGGTGAATTGAATGAAATTATTTCTGAAACCAAACAGGAAGAGGAGAGGTTAAGGGAACAAATCAAACAAATTGAACAACGGATGGAGCCTCGGCTTTTGACAGCATTTAAGCGTATTCGTAAAAATTCGAGAAACGGACTTTCTGTAGTTCCCGTACAGCGCGATGCTTGTGGAGGTTGCTTCAATAAAATTCCTGCTCAACGTCAGTTGGATATTCGTTCCCGCAAAAAAATCATCGTTTGTGAATATTGTGGTCGAATTTTGGTCGATCCCGAATTGGCAGAAATTCTTCCACCAACATCAGAAGGTTAATTTTTTTTTTTTGAATTTTTTATTGCCTGAGTGATTTAGTTCATTCAGGCTTTTTTATGCGCTAAAATTTCATTTTTTCTCTATTAATGTAAAGAAAGTTTGAAATATTAAAACCTCAGAGAACAAAATCATTTGTAATTTACCCCACGCTGCCGCAATGATTGCATCGTGTGGCAACAACTTTAAATCAACACAATATCCAATAATCCTTTTTCTCCGGCATAATCAGTAGCGCTACTATACACATAATGTTCGGCTCTAAATACCAATCCCTCTTCAACAGGATTGTTATGAATGTAATTCAGCTTCTCATCAATTACCTTATTACTCCAAAGTTCTATTGGTTTATTGTCGTGTCTCCATAAAAGCTTACAAAATAGACTCCTATTGGATTATGGAACTTATAATTTCTACTCATTGTAACTCCGTTTTATTTACTTGCTAGCTTAACTGCCACACGGTTGCATCGTGTGGCAGCAGAGGGGTAGCAGCACTATAAGCAAAAAGCCCGGCAAGTCCGGGCTTTTGTTATTTTATAAATATCCTAAATTCATCTGATTCTAAGCTGCCATACAATTTATTGTACTTCTTAAAATCTCCTCTTTGCTCTTTACATAAATAGTAAAGATGAAGATAGTTCATACCTTTTTTAAAGACAGGTGGTTTTGCGTAAACTTTGAAAGTTTCTTTATGTGTTGCATGCGGAGCAATTTCGCTTTCTTCCCTTAAATCCAAAACTTTATTCAAAAAATAACTATCATATTCAAAACCTCCTGAAGGTCTAACAATTGACAATACTGCCTTAGGGTAAAATTTTATACAACTGTCAGTCTTGTTCTCAAAAACCACTGTTAGTATAAATGTGCTATCTGCATAAACAGTATCTCTATTTAACTCTGCAGACAGTCCAATATATTTATCTATTGAACTACTTGTGTTATTCACGTTAATACCGTTTTGAGTAAACAACAGTATAGATAGATATGATATAAATTTTACCATCTTCTTGGGATTCTATATAAAAAGTGCCACCATTGACTATTAAACTGTGTCGAGTACGAACCCGTCCTACCGGATATCCTCATTCAATATACAAAGCTTTGCGGGCGTCTGAGGTGAACCAACGGTCATGACCGAAGGGAATAATTGCAATCACCTCGTAATGTATTATAAGGAACCAGCGGTCACGACCATCGGGAGTAATTGTAATCCGAAACACTTACCACAGCAAAATATATTTATTGAGCAAAGATAATTTTTTAATCTAAATATTTAACTTAGCGGATTGCAAATCCTTATAATACAAGAATGTTCATCTAATTAAGACACATCCAAGTACGACGGGCACCGATTTCTCGATTTTATAAGTTTTTCAAAATCTAAATGTAGTTTTTATATCTCATTTCGATCAAGGAAGAAAAACTCAAAACACGATCTGAGTTTTCCTTAAAAAGACTTTTTTTTAATCTTTCAAAATCAACTTCTCCTCTTTTATATTTAAAAAATGCCAAATTATCTATAAAGGTTTTATCATCGAATAATGAATAAGCCACATTCATATAATTTATAAATTCCATCCAACGATTAGTCTCAGCTAAGCATCGAATTGATAGTGAATAAATATTATATTTATCATAAATACTTTTAAACTTTTCATATGGGGTTTTAAATTCTGTAATTATTCTCCTAATAAAATCCAATGACCAATCTTCTGATATTACAGCGCACACATAAGATAATCTTGCTACCAACTTAATCTCAGCAACTGAATTAAAATTATCAACACATACTTTAATTTCATTTTTACACTCCTGTTCCTTTTTCATTGTTTGTATTCCAATCAAACAGCAAAATCGTTGCTTTAAATCACCCTGAACTAATAATTCTTTAATTATTTGAAGATAAATTTCTTTATCCAACTGACTAGTTAATTTATAATATTTTCTGCCAATCTCAAAGTGCGGTTCGACCTTTTCCGGTAAATTAATCGTATCGATTATTTCCTTTTTAATTTCTTCGTATGTCATTATTCTATTTTATTAAAAAGATATTTGACGGAGATGCTCCTTGATAAAAACGCCACTGAGGAACACCGTTTGTCCAATTGGTTCCCCCGTCCTACCGGATATCCTCATTCAATATACAAAGTTTTGCAGGCGTCTGAGGTGAACCAGCGGTCACGACCATCTGGAGTAATTGTAATCCGAAACACTTACCACAGTAAAATATATTTATTGAAGCAAAGATAACTATTTAATCTAAATATTTAACTTGGCGGATTACAAATCCCAGCAACGTGCGCAACTTTTTGTTCATCTAATTAAGACACATCCTGTACGATGGGGGAAAAACAAAAGTAGTCCCCCAATTGTAAAAAAATAAAAATCACAATGCGCTGTTTAGCAGGATTTTACGGTTGTGTATTTTCAAGTTGGGTTAAAGTTTTCCCTTTCTAAAAAAAGCAACAGCAAAAATTGATAAAAAAGAGATTGAAACATATAAAGCTATAATTATATTCCCTTTTATTCTCTCCTTATTATTCTCTTGAGAATATTTCATTTGTATTAATCTATATCTCCTTTTATTATAGTATAACATAGTAAAAAGAATAATTACAAATACAAAAATGCCTGCTTGGATTTTATCTGAGAACAAAAAAGGTAATAGATTTATTTTTGCCAAAAAGGCATTAACAACTAAAATATTTAAGCTAATAAGACCGCCAAAAGATATAGAAGTCATAAGCCCCGGAGTATCTTTTAAAGATGATTTTAATGATGCTTGGTAAAGTTTATAATATAAATAATTCAACATGATTTTATTTTTTTATTGTTTATCTATCCAATTATAAAACTGATCGCCCCTATTAAGTCGGCAGCACCAATACCAATTGAAATACCCCAACCCACAACTGGAATAAAAGTTACCCCACGCTGCCGCACGATTGCATCGTGTGGCAGCAACTTTAAATCAACACAATATCCAATCATCCTTTTTCTCCTGCATAATCAGTAGCGCTACTATACACATAATGTTTGGCTCTAAATACCAATCCCTCTTCAACAGGATTGTTATGAATGTAATTCAGCTTCTCATCAATTACCTTATTACTCCAAAGTTCTATTGGTTTATTGTCGTGTCTCCATAAAAGCTTACAAAATAGACTCCTATTGGATTATGAAACTTATAATTTCTACTCATTGTAACTCTTGTTTTATTTACTTGCTAGCTTAACTGCCACACGATACAATCGTGCAGCAGCAGAGGGCTCCTGAACCAGCAAACGAACCACAAACCCTGCTGCTCCTTGCCAAAATAATCACCACCACGGCAAAAATGCTTTAGCATAAAAATAAAAGCACAAAAGTGAAAGCATTAAATATATAATAGAAAAAATAGACTTTCGTACTTTTTCTTTTCTCGGCATTTGCTTATACTTAGCAATGATAATTTGACGTTTGCTATACCAGACAAAGTAATTTATAATCATTATTATTACACCAATTATAAGACCCAAGAATCCTCCATCAATACCTTTATTCGCTAAACTTATATCTAAGAAATGAAATGATATAAAACCAAGTGTAGCGATATTGAATGCTATTATGACACAAATATCAAGGAACGAATGAAGAGACGGATTTTGAATTGCCTTTGACTTAGCGTAAAACCAATACAAAAAATAAAACAAATCTTTTATCATAATAAGTGAATTTTAATGAGTGAAATTCGGTGTGATGTCCCCGTCCTACCGTATATCCTCATTCAATATACAAAGTTTTGCGGGCGTCTGAGGTGAACCAGCGGTTACGACCGAAGGGAATAATTGCAATCACCTCGTAATGTATTATAAGGAACCAGCGGTCACGACCATCGGGAGTAATTGTAATCCGAAACACTTACCACAGCAAAATATATTTATTGAGCAAAGATAACTTTTTAATCTAAATATTTAACTTAGCGGATTGCAAATCCCAGCAACGTGCGCAACTTTTTGTTCATCTAATTAAGACACATCCAGTACGACGGGTTAATTTTTTTTGGAATTTTTTATTGCCTGAGTGATTTAGTTCATTCAGGCTTTTTTATGCGCTAAAATTTCAATTATTTCTAGGGGTTGGCAAGGAAAGTTTGAAATATTAAAATCTCAGAGAATGAAATTCTTCATAATTTATTCAGTGTAAATTATTTAAGATAGTTTTTACGCCTATAAAATTCAGAAAATTTATTGCAATGAGCAAAAATAGGAGTGTTGTAGCAATTATTTAAAACTTTCTTCTCTCACTTCATTTATTTTTCCATTAATATTCTCTCCGAAAATTTTCTCCATAAATTTTTTTAAATAATCCTTCATAATATTGTATCGAAAAAATTCTTGATTTACTATAGTTCAATAGTTTCAACTCCAGCAATCTATACATTTGTACATTTCATAGTAATAATTCAACTATTTACAAATGTAATCATAACAAAATACAGATAAATTGTATGAATGTAAACATATAAATTTATATAAATGAATTTTACACATTCGTATTTGTAAATAATTTCAAGAGCTAAAATTTAATTATTAATTTTCTTTAAACCAGATATTTATATATAAATATCTGTATTTATACTTCAATAAAATATTTACTTTCATAAATAATTTTTGTCATGATAGTAAAATTTGACTACTTTAAGTATTTATTATTTTGAAAACCAATTATTTATATTATAATATTTTATTTCTTAATATAACTTAAACCATTCTCTGAACAGCGCATATTAAATGATTGCTAATGTATAAAATATAATTGATATTGATTCTTTATATTTTCATTTTTGTAAATTTATATATTCACTTTTGTAATTTACAAAGTTGATATTACTTTTGTGATATATTTTGCTTTTGTGAAATAATTGATTTATCTTTGTAACATCAATGAATATCCTTTAAAAATTTTATTGTATTATGGAACTAAAAGACAGAATTGAAAAGATTATGCAAAACGAAGCTATGAATGCTGTTCAGTTTGCATCCGAAATTGGGATTCAAGGTTCTACATTGTCGCACATTCTTAATGGACGCAATAATCCGAGTCTGGAAGTGGTGATGAAAATTTTGAAACGATTCGATTACATTAATTCTGACTGGCTTATTTTCGGCGAAGGAACCATGAATCGTACGGAACGACAATCTAAAACGCCTACATTATTCGATTTGCAAGATTTATCTAACACAAATTCAATTAATTACGTCAAGAAATCGGAGCAAAAAGATGAACTGATTCAGCCATCAATCCAGCAAAATGTGGAGCAAAAAGAAATTATGAACGAATCGGTAAAAGTCCAAAAAAATGAGGAGAATAAAATTTCTTCTGCTGTTATTGAGAAAGCCATCAGAAGGATTATTGTATATTTTAATGATAATACTTTTCAGGAATTTACAACTTCTCATGAGAGTTGAAGTTTTTCACGGGTGAATTTTTTCTTTTAATTTTGCATCATTATTGGCTTATTTTTCAGGCTTAATTTTTTTAACGTTCTGCTTTATTGATTCTAAATGAAAAAATTGATTCTCGATTTAATTTTAAAGAAAAATATTCGCTTAAATGAGCAAGTTCATTTGTTGATTTTTTCATCCGAACAAGTTCTTCCCAAAATTTTACCCGGTCAGTTTGTTCAGGTTAAAATTGACGATTCTCCTGCTACCTTCCTTCGACGCCCCTTCTCCGTAAATTTTGTAGATTACGAAAATAACGAGTTGTGGCTGTTGATTCAAATTGTAGGTGCCGGAACATTAAAGCTATCTGAAACTTCGCCTGGAGCTTCTGTAAATATGATTTTACCGCTTGGAAATTCATTTACATTTCCCGATAAAAAAGATGAAAAAATTTTACTGGTAGGTGGTGGAAGCGGTATAGCTCCTCTGCTTTTTTGGGGATCATGCCTGCGCAAAGCTGATTTTAATCCTGAATTTCTTATTGGTGCGCGTAAGCGTGCTTATTTGGTAGAATTGGAAGAATTTGAAAAATATGGAAGAGTATTCATTACCACTGAAGACGGATCTGAAGGTGAGAAAGGATTTGTAACAGATCATTCGATATTTAAAGATAGAAAATTTGACAGAATTTACTCCTGTGGACCGACGCCTATGATGAAAGCTATAGGGGATTATGCCATAAAAAATAATACATTTTGTGAAGTTTCACTTGAAAACACCATGGGTTGCGGTATAGGAGCATGTTTATGTTGTGTAACCGACACAACAGAAGGTCGGGTGTGTGTATGTACAGAGGGAACCGTGTTTAATATTACAAAACTAAAATGGTAGATTTAAAAGTAAATATTGGAAAATTACATTTGAAAAATCCTGTAATGACAGCCTCAGGAACTTTTGGCTATGGATTGGAGTACTCAGACTTTATCGATATATCACGAATAGGTGGTATTATTGTAAAAGGGACAACACTTCGCAAACGTGAAGGTAACCCCTATCCACGAATGAAAGAAACTGCTTCGGGCATGTTAAACGCTGTGGGACTGCAGAATAAAGGTGTAGATTATTTTATCGAACACATTTATCCACAACTAACAAATGTCGATACAAATATAATTGTGAATGTGTCGGGTTCTACTATTGATGAATATGTAAAAACTGCCGAAAAATTGAATTATCTCGAAAAAATCCCCGCTATCGAACTAAATATTTCCTGTCCAAACGTGAAAGAAGGCGGAATGCTCTTTGGAACCTCATGTACAGCGGCAAACGAGGTAGTTGCTAAAGTGCGAAGGGCATATAAAAACGTATTAATTGTTAAGCTTTCGCCGAATGTTACGGATATTTCCGAAATTGCCAAAGCCGTTGAAGATGCCGGAGCAGACGCTATTTCGCTCATAAATACAGTGCTTGGTATGGCAATTGATGCCGAAACTCGAAAACCTTGCCTTTCTACGGTCACTGGCGGATTATCTGGTCCGGCCATTAAACCATTGGCGTTGAGAATGGTGTGGGAAACGGCTCGTGCCGTTAAAATTCCAGTTATTGGCATAGGTGGTATCATGAATGCTGCCGATGCCATAGAATTTATGCTTGCCGGGGCTTCAGCCGTTCAAGTTGGAACAGCAAATTTTATTGATCCTACGGTAACCATAAAAATTATCGAAGGAATAGAAGATTATCTCAACCGTCATGGTTATACTTCGGTTTCAGATATTGTTGGAGCATTGGAAACCTGAAAGTTTTTAGAACAAGCTTTTTTCTAATTTTATTGATTCAAAAAATTCGTGTAATCGGGAATCTCCTTCAAAAATTCAAATTTTGTATGCTCCTTCATCACCCGGCAACAGTAATGCTCCAAACCGTTACTTACGATAAAATATTCTACATTTAACCGGTAATTATAAACAGCAACCTGATCGAACACACTTTGAGTAAGGGTAACGTGGGGAGCTTTAAATTCCAAAATCATTAGAGGTTGAGCTTGCCCGTCGTATAAAACAGCATCACAGCGTTTTTTCATTCCATTGAAAACCAATTCTTTCTCAACAGCAAGATAGGCAGAAGGATAATGCTTTTCTTCCAAAAGAAAACGTATAAAATTTTGACGAACCCATTCTTCAGGGGTCAACTTAACATATTTTTTTCTCTGACTGTCGAAAATATAATGGGTTTCATTCACCTTTTTTATTTTGAAATTGTAAGAAGGAAGATTTAATTGCAACATTTTTCCTAATTTTGTCCCGAATAAATTTTATTTATAGAGCAGTTTAAGCTTACGAAGTTACAAAACAAATGCTGAAATTACTATGAAAACAAAAAAAGAAATTGTAGAAAATTGGCTTCCCCGCTATACCAAGCGACCGCTCGAAGAATTTACTCCATATATCTTGCTGGTTAATTTCAACATTTATGTGGAACTTTTTGCCGGTTACTACCAAGTTCCTATTGTCGGTAAAGATGGAAATATGCCCAATGCCTCAGCCAATGGCATTACCGTAATCAATTTCGGATTGGGAAGCCCCAATGCAGCTTTGATTATGGATATTTTGTCGGCCATTCAACCCAAAGCAGTATTATTTTTGGGGAAATGTGGAGGATTAAGAGATAAAAACAAGGAAGGAGATTATATTTTGCCTATTGCGGCTATTCGTGGAGAAGGAACTTCAAATGATTATTTCCCTCCCGAAATTCCCTCTTTGCCTGCATTCAGCTTACAACGCTCCGTATCTTCAAATATTCGCGACATTGGAAAAGATTATTGGACAGGCACTGTTTACACGACCAACAGAAGAGTATGGGAGCATGACGAGAAATTTAAGGAATATCTTCGAATGACGCGAGCTATGGCTATCGATATGGAGACAGCCACTTTGTTTTCTTCCGGTTTTTACAACGGCATTCCTACCGGTGCATTGCTGCTGGTTTCGGATATGCCTATGTACGAATCGGGGATTAAAACGGCAGAAAGCGATAAAAGAGTAACGGCCAATTTTGTGGAAGAACATTTAAGAATCGGCATAGAATCGCTTACATCCATTATGCACAACAGCAGAACCATTAAGCATTTAAGATTTGAATAACAATTAGTTGCCATTATAAAACTGATAAAATATTTTTGTTAAAGTGATAAAACAGGAAGCCGCAGCTGATGAAATTTTGCAGGAAATAAAATCGAAAAATTTTCATTCCGTTTATTTTTTGATGGGTGAAGAACCGTATTATATCGACAAAATTTCAAATTACATACAGGAGAATGTGCTTTCAGAAAGTGAAAAGGACTTCGATTTAACGATTCTCTATGGAAAAGATGTTGAAATTTCGACGGTCATCAATACGGCGAAACGATTTCCCATGATTGCTCCCTATCAGGTAGTAATAGTGAAGGAAGCGCAAATGATAATTTCATGGGAGAATTTGGTATATTATCTTCAAAAACCATTAAAATCGACTATTTTGGTTTTTTGTTACAAATATGGAACACCCGATAAACGAACCAAGTGGTTTCAGGAAACAAAGAAAGCAGGAGTTGTTTTTGAATCGGGAAAACTGTATGATTATCAAGTAGGAGAATGGATACGATCGTATCTTAAAACTCGTAAAACGGGAATAACCCAGCAAGCTGAAAATATGCTGGTTGATTATTTGGGAACAGATTTGACAAAAATTGCCAATGAGCTGGATAAGTTACTTTTAACTAAGCCACAAGATACCCAACAAATAACTCCGGAATTAATTGAAAGGAATATTGGCATCAGCAAGGATTATAATGTTTTCGAACTTCAAAAAGCATTTGTCAATCGAGATATTTTGAAAGCCAACCGAATTATTCTATATTTTGCCGAAAATAAAAAGAATAATCCGTTGGTACTTGTATTGGCGCAGCTTTTCAATTTTTTTGGGAATTTGCTTTTGTTCCATTACATGAAAGATAAAACCGAAAAAAATGTTGCCTCCGAACTGAAAATCAATCCTTTTTTTGTAAAAGATTACCAGAACGCAGCTAAAATTTATGATAGAGAAAAGACAATAAAAATACTTTCGCTAATCAGAGAAACAGATGCAAGAAGCAAAGGGGTTGACAACGCCGGAATTGACGAAGGAGAACTATTAAAAGAACTGGTTTACAAAATTTTGCACTAAGCAAGTTTATAACATTATTTTTTTATATTGGCAACAGGCTTGTTTTTATTTGCATTTACATTGGATGTTGACGAAATTTTTTGTTTTCTTGTCACCAGCCAAATGCCCCAAACGATAAAGGGAATGCTTAAAATTTGCCCCATATTCAATAACATACCCGATTCAAAAGCTTCCTGATCAAGCTTAATAAATTCGAGTAAAAAACGTGTTCCGAATATACCTATCAAAAAAACGCCAAAAATAAATCCGGTTCTTTTATAGGCTTCTTTTTTCCAGTACAACCACCAAATTACGCCAAATGTTATCAGGCAATAAAGCATCTCATAAATTTGAGTTGGATGCATGGGCTGCGTTTCGCCCGCTCGAACAAAAATAAAACCCCACGGAAGATTAGTCGGATTTCCATAAATTTCCGAATTCATCAAATTCCCGAGCCTTATGCACGCACCGGTAATGGCAACACCAATAGCTAAACGGTCAAATGCCCAAAGATATCCTTTTTTTGTAACATTTTTATTGTAAAAATACATGGCTATCAGAATGCCAATTGCTCCGCCATGACTTGCCAGACCCCCATGCCACACATATAGTATTTCCCAGGGATGCGACAAATAATAATTTCCGTATTTGAAAGTAATACCTAAAAATTGTACCGGTTCGGGGAGTAATTTCCATTCATAAAACAGACAGTGCCCCAAACGTGCCCCAACAATACCGCCAATTACTGCATAAATAAAAATTTTGTCGAGCCAAACTTCTGGAAGCTTTTCATGTTTAAAAATTTTCTGACCTATCAGTAAAGCCAGCAAAATACCCACAGCCCAAAGTAATCCGTACCATCGTACAGACAATGAACCTAAACGAAATATTTCCGGATTAACGTTCCAAACTATATAATTGAGCATGCCGATTCGATTCTTTTATGGGATTAAATTTTTAAGCATTTGCTCCGTGACAGTGTTTGTATTTTTTTCCACTACCGCACGGACATGGATCATTTCTTCCCACTTTCTTTTCCACATGGACAGGTTGCGGACGCTGTTTTTCTCTGGTATCGCCGGCATCTGAATTTCCTCTTTCAGCAATTTCGTCCTTTTGCGTTTTATATTTGCTGAAATCCTGACGTGCAGGTATTTTTGCCTCTCTGACTTTTTCCGGTTCTCTTACTGGAATTTGTCCACGCATCAAAATGGAGAGAACCTTGTGGTTGATATTTTCAATCATTTCTTTGAACAATCCGAACGATTCGAGTTTATATATCAACAGAGGATCTTTTTGTTCGTAAGTTGCGTTTTGAACCGAATTTCGCAGTTCGTCCAACTGACGCAGATGTTCTTTCCATTCGTCGTCAATCACATAAAGTAAAGTCTGTTTTTCAAAAGATTTGATTACTTCTTTGCCTTCTGTTTTGTAAGCTGTCTCCAAATGAACAACAACATTAAAAATTCTTTTTCCATCAGTTACAGGAATCAGGATGTTTTCATATTTATCTCCTTGTTGTTCATATACCTGTTTAATCACGGGGTAGGCTATGGAAGACAATTTTTCCATTTTTCGCTTGAAGGTAGTAAGTGCTGCGTTAACCACTTTGTCAGTCAAATCGCGCGTTCGGGCAGAATTGAATTCTTCTTCGGAGAAAGGAACATCCATAGCAAAAACCGTCAACAGTTGTTCTTCAAGTTCTTCATAGAATCCGTTGCTTTTGGCATTAGCCACCATATTTTCAATGGCATCATAAATCATGTTGGTGATATCCGATTCTATTCTTTCTCCCATTAAAGCATGTCGACGACGGGTATAAATAACTTCGCGCTGAGAATTCATCACATCATCGTATTCGAGTAATCGTTTACGGATGCCAAAGTTATTTTCTTCTACTTTCTTTTGTGCTCTTTCGATGGAACGGGAAATCATAGGGTGCTGAATCATTTCTCCTTCCTGAAAACCAAGTCGGTCCATGACGCCCGAAATACGTTCAGAACCAAAAAGACGCATCAAATCATCTTCCAACGAAACGTAAAAAACGGAAGAGCCCGGATCTCCTTGACGACCGGCACGTCCTCTCAACTGACGATCGACACGACGGCTTTCATGTCGTTCTGTACCAACGATGGCCAATCCTCCGGCTTCCCTAACTTCAGGAGTAAGTTTAATATCCGTACCACGACCTGCCATATTGGTAGCAATGGTTATTGTTCCCTTGCGTCCGGCTTCAGCAACAATTTCGGCTTCTCTTTGATGTTGTTTGGCATTTAACACATTGTGTTTTATTTTTCTACCTGTAAGCATTCGGCTTAATAATTCGGATACTTCTACAGATGTTGTCCCAACCAAAACCGGTCTACCGGCTTCCATCAGCCGAACAATTTCTTCTATTACAGCAGCATATTTTTCACGTTTTGTCTTGTAAACGCGGTCTTCCATATCTTCGCGAATAACAGGGCGATTGGTAGGAATAACCACCACATCAAGTTTATAAATGTCCCAAAATTCTCCGGCTTCAGTTTCGGCAGTTCCCGTCATACCGGCAAGTTTGTGATACATTCTGAAGTAATTTTGCAGTGTAATGGTGGCAAAAGTCTGTGTGGCAGCTTCTACGGTAACGCGTTCTTTGGCTTCGAGTGCCTGATGCAGTCCGTCAGAATATCGCCGTCCTTCCATGATACGTCCGGTTTGTTCATCAACTATTTTAACTTCATTGTTGATAACCACATATTCAACATCTTTTTCAAATAAAGTATAAGCTTTCAGTAATTGATTGACCGTGTGAATACGTTCGGATTTAATGGAATAGTTTTGCAGAATTTCATCTTTTTGAGCCTGTTTTTCTTCGGGTGTCAGCGTATGATTTTTTTCCAGTTCGGCAATTTCGCTTCCGACATCCGGTAAAACGAAAAATGTGGGATCTTCAGAAGTTTCTGAAAGTAAATCAAATCCTTTATCGGTAAGTTCAATAGAATTGTTTTTTTCATCAATTACAAAATACAGGGGATCTGTAGCTATGTGCATATTCCGATTGTTTTCCTGCATATAGTATTCTTCCGTTTTCAGCAAAATGGTTTTATTTCCCGGTTCACTCAAAAATTTAATCAAAGCCTTATTTTTTGGCAAACCTTTGTAGGAGCGGAAAAGAGCCAAAGCACCTTCTTCACGTTCCTTTTCATTTTCCGATTTCAGCAAGTTACGGGCATCGGTAAGATACTTGGTAGCCAACACTTTTTGTGCATTTACCAAACGCTCTACAGTAGGGCGAAATTCTTCGAAAAGCTGATCTTCTCCTTTGGGTACGGGGCCGGAAATAATCAAAGGTGTTCTTGCATCATCAATCAAAACAGAGTCCACTTCGTCGACAATGGCATAATGGTGTTTACGTTGTACCAAATCCATTGGGCTTGTTGCCATGTTATCGCGCAAGTAATCAAACCCGAATTCATTGTTGGTTCCGTAGGTTATGTCTGCGAGGTAAGCCTGACGGCGTTCTTCGGAATTTGGACGATATTTATCGATGCAGTCTACAGATAATCCATGAAACATAAATAGTGGCCCCATCCATTCGGAGTCGCGTTTGGACAAATAATCGTTCACCGTAACGATATGAACACCATTACCGGTCAGAGCATTTAAAAAAACGGGCAAAGTAGCTACCAGTGTTTTTCCCTCACCTGTGGCCATTTCGGCAATTTTTCCCTGATGCAATACCACGCCACCAATGAGCTGAACGTCGTAGTGAACCATGTCCCATTTAATCATGCTGCCACCCGCCATCCATTCATTTTTGTAATGGGCTTCTTCACCGTCAATGTATACAAAATCATGTTTGGCTGCAAGATTACGATCAAAATCGTTAGCTTTTACAATAATTTCATCGTTTTCGGCAAAACGGCGAGCAGTTTCTTTCATTATATTGAAAGCTTCCGGGAGAATTTCGTTGAGAATTTTTTCCTGCTTGTCGGTTATTTCCTTTTCGAGCTTATCTATTTCGGTATAAATTTTTTCTCGAAGGTCGATTTCCGTTTCTTCTATGCTGTTTTTTAATTCTTGAATTCGATTAACTTCCGGAGCGACGTATTCTTGAATACGTTCTTTCAAGGAAGCTGTTCTTGCTCTGAGATCGTCATTTGAAAGAGATTTGATTTCAGGATAAACAGCTTGAATTTTTTCAATGATGGGCTCAATTTCTCTTAAGTCACGTTGTGCTTTGTTTCCCAGTATTTTTTTAAAAAAATTATTTAATGCCATTATTGTAAGTTTTTTATACGCTCTCTGATGAATAAATAAAATGGTTCGTGCTTAAACATATCTGTAAGCAAAAAGTTTTGCAAAGATACATTTTTTTAAAGTTAAAACCAGATGGATAATGTATAAAAATTCTTCTTATAGTTGATAAAAAGCAAAAAACGCTTCCGTTGAGAGAAGCGTTTGAAGAAATATATAAAAGGATATTTGGTTTTAAGTATTCATGCCACCACAAACATGAATAACCTGTCCACTAACATAACTCGACATGTCAGATGCAAGGAAAAGTGTAACTTTGGCAACTTCTTCGGGAGTTCCACCACGACGCAAAGGAATATTTTCCACCCACTTGGCACGCTGCTCTTCAGTCAAGGCATGAGTCATTTCTGTTTCGATGAATCCCGGAGCAATGGCATTGGCACGAATACCGCGTGAGCCAAACTCTTTTGCGACCGATTTTGTCAATCCTATTAATCCGGCTTTGGAAGCAGAATAATTGGCTTGTCCTGCATTTCCTGAAACGCCTACTACAGAACTCATGTTGATAATACTGCCATTTCTTTGTTTCATCATTATGGGAGCACAGGCGTGAATAAAATTAAAAGCAGATTTAAGATTCACATTAATAACCGAATCCCATTGAGATTCTGTCATGCGAATCAATAAACCGTCTCTGGTGATACCGGCGTTATTGACCAAAATGTCGATATGGCCAAATTCTTTTTGAATTTCTTCTACAACAGCATGCGTTTCTTCAAAATTGGCAGCATTGGACGCATAAGCTTTCACTTTTACACCAAGAGATTCAATTTCTTTTTGCGTATTTGACGCATTTTCATCTATAACCAAATCGGTAAAAGCAATATCTGCTCCCTCTTCAGCCAATTTGATGGCAATGGATTTACCTATTCCGCGTGCAGCTCCGGTTACGATAGCTACTTTTCCTTCTAATAATTTCATAAAAAATTGTTTTTGAAATAATTAATTTTGTTTTTTCGAGTATTGTAAAATTTATTAACGATTCTTGAAGCGATTGTTCAAAACGAAAATTATAAAAATTGTATAAAATTATCTTGCATTGATCAACTTCAATGCTTTTGAAATTTTACGGTTTGATGAAAACTGATGAATTTTTTTGTTCATTTTTATAGCTTTCACGTTTGAAGCTACTGCTGATGAATTTTCTGTCTTATCATAAAAAATAATTGTTCCTGAATATTCACCGGCTATATGATTTCCAAAATAATCCAAGAAGTTGTAGGTAATTGTATTAGAATTTTCTTCATTGCTGAAAGTTGCAATTCCCGAATAAATTGGATAAACTGCAACAGCATTGAAAAGAAATGAACCATAAGAATAACCACCGTATGAGAAAGCAGGAAGCAAAGTTGATGGTGCTATTTGATCGAGAGAGGTAAAATTATCAATTATTTCGTAAGTTCCTGACGGAATTCCTTTGGTAGAAAGAGTATCGGTGTTGATTTCAATTAACAGCGTATCTTGCGCGTTGGTAAGATATAAGGAGTAATTATTGGAATTGCCTGTTTGATAATAATCACCCCAAAATGCCAATTCTGCTTTTGTAAATGAAGTTACGATTTCATCATCTACCGTAACGTTGCATGTAGCCGATTTATCGCCGGCAGAAGCCGTAATAATGGCATTTCCCTTTTTTTGGGCCGATATTTCTCCGTTTTTATCTACTGAAACTACTGATGGATCGCTTGAACTCCAAGCCAAAGATGGAACAATATTGCCTTCGTACTGAGATTCGGCATAGAGTGTGTCGATATCGCCAATATGCATAGTTTTGCTGGTTTCGCTAATAGTTACAGAGGTAACCTGATTATTTTCCTTTTCACAAGATGTAAACAGGGAAACGATAAGAAAAGAGACGATACCCAATCTAAATAATTTATTCATTTTTATTACAAAATTATTGGTTATAGAAATAAGATATTGAATTACAAGTTATGATAAATCAAGCATTCATTGAAACGAGAAATTCTTCGTTGTTTACGGTACGTTCCATGCGTTCCTTCAAAAATTCCATTGCTTCCAAAGAATTCATATCGGAAAGATGACGACGCAAAATCCACATTCTGTTCAAAGTATCCTGATCGAGCAGTAAATCTTCGCGTCGAGTGCTGGAAGCCAGAATATCCACAGCGGGGAAAATTCTTTTGTTGGCCAATTTCCGGTCGAGTTGCAATTCCATATTGCCGGTACCTTTAAATTCTTCAAAAATAACATCGTCCATTTTTGAACCTGTTTCGGTAAGGGCTGTCGCAATTATGGTGAGGCTACCACCGTTTTCTATATTTCTTGCAGCTCCAAAAAATCGTTTTGGCTTGTGAAGTGCATTGGCATCCACGCCACCGGAAAGTATTTTTCCGGAAGCCGGGGCCACTGTATTGTAAGCACGAGCCAAACGGGTAATGGAATCGAGCAAAATGACCACATCTTGTCCACATTCTACCATGCGTTTTGCCTTTTCGTGTACCATGCTTGCCACTTTTACGTGGCGTTCGGCCGGCTCGTCGAAAGTAGATGAAATGACTTCGGCTTTTACGCTGCGTGCCATGTCGGTAACTTCTTCGGGTCGCTCATCGATGAGCAAAACAATCATATAAACTTCGGGATGATTGGCGGCAATGGCATTGGCAATGTCTTTCAACAAAACTGTTTTTCCGGTTTTGGGTTGTGCAACAATTAGTCCGCGTTGACCTTTACCAATAGGAGAAAACAAATCTACAATCCGCACGGAAAGAGGATCGTTAACGCCGGTAGTAAGTTTAAATTTTTCGTTGGGGAAAAGAGGTGTCAAATGTTCAAAAGGAACACGATCGCGCACATATTCAGGCGAACGACCATTGATTTTCAGAACTTTTATTAAAGGAAAATATTTTTCCCCTTCTTTTGGAGGACGAATGGTGCCTGTAACCGTATCGCCGGTTTTCAAACCGAAAAGTTTGATTTGAGATTGAGAAACGTAAATATCATCAGGCGAAGAAAGATAATTGTAATCGGGCGAACGCAGAAATCCATAGCCATCCTGAATAATTTCAAGTGTTCCGGTTCCTTCCAGAATTCCGTCAAAATCGAATTGTTTTTCGGTTTTGTCTTGTCGAGGTGCAATTTTTACCTTATTTTCATTATTATTCCCGTTAGCATTTTTGTTGATATTTAAAGAAAGTCCCGGACGTGGTTCGGAAGTTTCAATAATCTGAACGGGAATCTGAGTATCTTTTTCAATATCAATATCCTGTTCTTCGGTAATTTCGATTTCGGGAAGATTCGGGACTTCAAAATTATCAATTTCTTCCAAAGGAATATTTACTTCTGGTTTTTCGGGTGTGTCGGCAGAAGTCTTTTTTAGAAGGGTTTTGGGGGCTGATTTGGAAGTTTTGTTGTGTTTCGATTGTCCGCCCGATTTTTTAGGTTTTACTTCGCTAGTTGAAGCTGTCGGTTCGACGGATGTATCAAGTGGAATCTGATTTTTTGGTATTTCTTGTTTAGGAGGATTTTCATTTGAAGGAGCTGAAGAAGTTGTGGAACTGGAAGGTGCCGGACTGATAGTTGGGTTTGGTGAAGAAAAAACTTTTTGTTCAACATTTTTCTTAACCGAGACCCTCATCCGTTTTTTCCTTTCGTTTTCCTTTTTTTCAGTAGATGCAACTTTTTGCTGTGCATTTGCAATGGCTTGTTGATCAAGAATTTCATAAACCAGTTTGTCTTTTGTAATGGAACCGGGTACCTTCAGGCCGAGTTCGGAGGCAATTTGTTTTAACTCGGATAATTCTTTTGCATTTAATTGCAAAATATTATAATTACTCATAAAATTGGATAAAAATAAAGTTGGGATTTTTCAAATATTCAAAATAAAATTCAGAATAAAAAAGATTTTTTGCGTAGAAATGCAATAAAAATATTTTTGATTGTAGAGAATGAAAGCAGGAATGCTTTTTTAAATCGATTTGCTTTTACGCTGCAAAATTAATCATTTTGTGTTAAATGGACAAATTTATTAAAATATTTTTCAAGGATAATTTGTTGAGCGCTTATTTACAACATTTTAATTTCAAGAACTTCCTGCGTTGATTCGGTAATTTTAAACCGATTGTCGAGTCGAAGACCTACTACCCAAACTATTTGATTTTGCGAAAGCAATAGCCATGTTTCAGCTTTTTGCTTTAAATTCAGCTTTTGGTCGATAAAAAAATCACTTAATTTTTTTTGTCGGTTCATTCCAAAAGGGAAAAACGTATCTCCATTCGTCCATCTACGCAAGGTAAGTGGATATTGAATCAAGGACGCATCTATTTGTATGATTCGATTGTCTTTTGAAATAACAAAGTTCTGTTCCTTTTTTTTCCTTGTTATGGAAAGATGAAGGGGAAAGCTGATTTCGGAATCATTTTCCGTAATGAAAAAAGTTGTTTCATTTTTCTTTATTTTATTGCTGATAATCAAATATTTTCTGTCTTTAATCAAATAATGGGTAGGAGAATAAAATATTTTGCCCGATTCGTCATGCAAATGCTTTTCAATATCTTGAACAATACTTTCGTTGAAGCCGTAAGGATGTAAAATTTCAAAAAGAATTGTTTTTGGAGAAGCTTGTTTGCACAGCAAATCAATATTGATTTTTAGCTGATCGTTGTCGACGGTAAGCAGTTGTTTTTTTATTTTTTCGATGGCATTTTCATAAAAAGTGTTGATTTCCGAAAATCGTTCAATGGATTCGGAAAGAACTTTTTTCACCGACGGATTTATTTCTTCTAATAGCGGGATTACTTGAAGTCGAATTTTATTTCTTTGAAAATCAACCGATTGATTTGTAGAATCTTCAATAAAACTTAAGTTGTTGTTTTTGATGTATCCATTAATTTCATTTCTGGTGCAACAGAGTAACGGACGAACAATCAGACCGTTTTTGGGAGAAATTCCCGTCAGGCCTTTCAATCCGGTGCCACGAACAAGATGCATTAATAATGTTTCAACGTTATCATCGGCATGGTGAGCAATGGCTATGGCTTGGGCATTTATTTTTTTTGCTAATGATGTAAACCACGAATAACGCAATTCGCGCGCAGCCATTTCTATGGAAATATTTTTTTGTTTTGCATAATTAACTGTATCAAAATCGACCGAATAATAAGGAATATTTAAGTTGAACGATAACTGTTGCACAAATTTTTCGTCTCTATCGGATTCTTCTCCGCGCAAATGAAAATTACAATGAGCAACGGTGCACCGATAACCCAATTTAATTAAAATATCGAGTAATGCTACTGAATCTCTACCACCACTCACACCAACTAAAACTTCTCCTTTTTTATGGAAAAGCAATTTATTTTTTTCAATATATAATTCTACTTTTTTGAGTATCATTTTCTTTTATTTACATTATCTTTGCCAAATATAGAAACTTATAAAAAATTTTCTCGAATTCAAAGATTTACAAAGATATATAATTTCCAGCAAATAGTTTTTTTCGTGTCATTGCAACAAAAGTGCCGATCAATTTAAAAAAATATGTATTATGGAATCATTTTTAGATTTGGTTAAAAGGCGTCAGAGTGCTCATTCTTTTACCAACAAGCCGGTTGAGAAAGAAAAAATCGACCGGATTCTTGAAATAGTACGCCTTTCTCCATCGGCTTGCAATGCGCAGCCGTGGAAATTTATTGTAGTTACAGACGAAGAAAAACGGCAAGAAATTGCTGATGCTACCTCAAAAAGATTTCTTCCTGTCAATCATTTTTCCAAACAAGCTCCGGTTCATATTGTAATTGTTGAAGAAAGCACCAATTTTTTTACGAAGGTTGGCTGTTATGGCGTAAATCGTCAATATCCACTGATAGATATTGGCATTGCCACTGCTCATTTATGTTTGGCTGCAACGAATGAAGGTTTGGATACGCATGTGATAGGTTGGTATAATGAAAAAAAAATTCAGCAAGCTCTTGAAATTCCTGAAAATAAAAAAGTTATGCTGGTTGTTGTTTTGGGATACTCCGATGAAGAAGTTCGCCCCAAAAAAAGAAAGAAAATGGAAGAATTGGTTTCCTTTAATAAATATTGATTGAAAATTCTTATTTTTGTGAAAATCTAAATAAGAATATTTATTTGTAAATTAATGAATTACGAACAAACATTAGATTATCTTTATTCGCGTTTACCTGTATTTCATCAGATTGGAAGTGCTGCATATAAACCGGGATTAGAAAATACAATCCGAATTCTTACAGCCCTGCATCAACCGCAAAATTCGTTTCGTTCTATTCATGTTGCCGGAACGAACGGAAAAGGTTCCGTATCACATTTTTTGTCTTCCATTTTGCAGTCTTCAGGTTATAAAACCGGCCTGTACACTTCGCCTCATTTGGTTGATTTTGGCGAAAGAATTCGTGTGAACGGAGAAATGATTGATAAACAATTCGTTATAGATTTTGTGGAAAATCATAAAAAATTGATTGAAGAAGTTCAGCCTTCGTTTTTTGAAATTACTATGGCAATGGCTTTCGATTATTTTGCCAGCAGCGAAGTTGATGTTGCAGTAATAGAAGTTGGCTTGGGAGGCAGGCTCGACAGTACGAATATTATTCAACCTGAGCTTTCGGTAATTACCAATATCAGTTTTGATCACGAAGAATTTTTAGGACATACTTTGCAGGAAATTGCTGCAGAAAAAGCCGGCATCATAAAACCGCATACGCCGGTGGTTATTGGAGAAGCTTTGCCGGAAACGAAACCCGTTTTTTTACAGAAAGCACAGGAAATGAATGCTCCGATATTTTTTTCAGAAAACATCAAACAGATTTTTTTTGAACGATATGAAGAAAATCGAATGATAGTGAAAACTTCTGATGAAAAATCTTATGCGGTTGGATTAACAGGCAACTATCAACTTAAAAATATTGCAACGGTTTTGACTGCTGTTGATCAGCTGCGCAAAGCTAATTTTGAAATTCCGGAAATCTCTTTAAAAGAAGGTTTGGAAAAAGTTATCGAAAAAACAGGACTTCAGGGAAGATGGCAAATTATTTCTGCATCACCTAAAATTATTGCCGATACAGGCCACAATCCCGGTGGAATTGCCTTTGTTGCCGAACAGTTAAAAACGCAACATTATCAAACACTAAGAATAATTTTCGGAATGGCAAACGATAAAGACATCGATACGGTACTTTCACTGCTGCCGAAAAATGGAGTCTATTATTTCACACAAGCCAACATTAAAAGGGCATTTCCTTCCGACCAATTATTGAAAAAAGGACAACAAGCAGGACTTTATGGAAAATCTTTTTCAAGTATTGAAGAAGCCATAAAGGCTGCTTTGGATGAGGCAAATAAAGAAGATTTAATCTTTATCGGCGGCAGCAATTACGTTGTCGGAGAAGCTTTGATTTTTTTTGGAAAAGACAAAAAAGTTGATCAATAAATTCAAAATCAATTATTCGATCATTTTCAAGCAGTAATAATTTTATAATTGCACTGAATTTTACCTTTTGAAATATTGGTAAGTTTTGATTTGAGCAACTGACGTCGGAGTGGATTTACTCGGTCGGTGAACAGGTTGCCTTCCAAATGGTCGTATTCGTGTTGAATAACGCGTGCTTTATAATCTTCAAAAATCTCTTCGTATTCGTTAAAATCGGTATCGAAATAATGGACTTTTATCGTTTTGGAACGAAATACCGTTTCGTGAATGCCGGGAATGCTTAAACAACCTTCTTCGCCCGGCAACAATTCAGCACTGCGTTCGAGAATAGTGGGATTAATCATGGCAATTTTAAAACTGCCCAATTCTGCATCTTCATCTTTAAATGGAGCCAAATCAATAACCAAAACTCTTATGGGTAAACCAACTTGTGGCGCTGCCAACCCGACACCGTCAGCATGATACATGGTTTCAAACATGTTGTTTACCAAAGATTTTAATTCGGGATATGAAGCATCAATTGGTTGTGCAACTTTTCGTAAAACGGGATTTCCGTATGTGTAAATAGGAAGAATCATTATTTGTTTTTTATTGTAATTCGAGTGTTATATGTTTCTTTCATTTTTGTATCTAACTGATTCCAAATAACTTTGCAAAATAATTGTTGCAGAAATTTTATCGACCAACGCTTTGTTTTGTCTGTCCTTTTTCTTTAAACCGCCTTCGAGCATGGTTTTGTGAGCCAAAACCGATGTAAAACGTTCATCTTCGTAAATAAGTTCAATTTGAGGAAATTTCTGAACCAATTTTGCAACAAATGGCCTGATAAATTTCATGGAATCAGATTCTTTGCCGTTCATTTGTCGTGGAAAACCTACAACAATGGTTTCGACATTTTCTTGCACCAAATATTTTTCAAGAAAAGGAAAAACTTCATTTACCGGCAAAGTTGTCAGTCCATTTGCTGAAATATGCATCACATCGCTTACTGCAATTCCAACTCTTTTTTGCCCATAATCTATTGCCAGTATTCTTCCCATTTTTCTTCATTTGAAAGTGCAAAGTTACAAAATTGTATTCATTTTCCGAAAAATCAGCATTTTGACTTTAGAGCTGGCTTATATAAAAAAAATTCCATTTCAAATTTTGGAAAAGGTTTTTGGCAGTTTGCATGAAAAATCGAAAATTATCCTGTAAATTTGTAGGAGTTGAAACCAAATCAATTCATTAGTTCAAATCATTCATATTTAAACAATTAGTTAAGATGCACACTTGGTTCGAATGCAAAATCAAATACGAGAAAGCTGTTGAAGAAGGGAAAACTCTTTCCGTGAACGAAACCTATTTAATTGATGCTTTAAGTTTTACGGAAGCAGAAAAGCGTATTATACAGGAGATGGAACCTTATATTTCCGGCGATTTTTTGGTGGCCAACATTCGTAGAGCGCGCATCAGCGAACTCTTCCAGCACGAAGGAGGAGACAAGTGGTATCGCTGCAAAGTTTTTTTTATTGCCTTAGATGAAGAAAAAGGCGTAGAAAAACGTACCGCTGCTACCATGCTCGTTCAGGCAAGTTCAGTAAAAGAAGCTGTTGATGTACTTATCTCAGAAATGAAAAATTCTTTAGCCGATTACGAATTGGTTTCTGTATCGGAAACGCCTATAATGGAAGTTTATCCTTATGTGGCAGAAGAAGAAAAAAAAATTCTTCAGGAAGTTACTGACTTTCAATAAAAATGGAATAGATTTTAATAAATTCATATTCATGTCTATCGAAGAGAATTTAAAAACAATTCGCCCTCAAATTCCTCAAAACGTGCGTTTGGTATGCGTTTCCAAGTTTCATCCCAACGAAGCCATTCTCGAAGCCTATCGCTTCGGCGAAAGAATTTTTGGCGAAAGCAGGGTACAGGAACTTTGTGAGAAACAAAGCTCTCTTCCTGACGATATCCAATGGCATTTTATCGGACATCTTCAGACCAACAAGGTGAAGTATATTGTTCCTTTTGTTGATTTGATTCATGCCGTCGATTCTTTGAAACTTTTGGAAGAAATTGATCGTCAATCGGCTAAAATTGACAGAGTTGTTCGTTGCTTGCTGGAAGTCCATATTGCTTGCGAACCTTCCAAATTTGGTTTTTTACCTAAACAACTTGAAGAAATGTTGAAGGGTGAAAAGTGGAAAAATTTTCATAATATCCAAATTTGTGGGTTGATGGGCATGGCAACCTATACGGATAATCAAACTCAAATTCGACAGGAATTCAGGACTTTAAAATTATTGTTTGATCGGCTGAAAACTTCATTTTTCAGTGGGGATGAAAACTTTCGAGAACTTTCAATGGGCATGTCAAACGATTTTCAGATTGCGATAGAAGAGGGCAGTACGCTGGTCAGACTGGGAACTTGCATTTTTGGCGAAAGAAATTATTCTGTCACCACTTAAATAAATCGTTTCAATTTTTAAGTTGAATTTCTCTTCTATTTTTTCCCGTGAAAAGAATATTTTCATGTGTTGCCCAAATAACAAGTGGCTGAAAATCCTCAAACCATTTCGATAAGAAATCTTGAATTCTTGTTTTTAAATCATCGTCAAAACCTGTAAACGGTTCGTCCAACAGTAAAATGTCGGGTTGCACAGTCAAAGCGCGAGCCAATCCGACGCGTTGCAATTGTCCTCCACTCAATTGATCAGGAAACTTGTTTTGATGTTCTGTCAATTCCATATTATTTAGCAGCCAATCGATGTTATCGGTGAGTTCTTGTCTATCTGTTTTTTTATACAACAGTGGAAATGCGATATTTTCTTTAACAGTAAGCCAAGGCAATAAACGAACATCTTGAAACGAATATCCAAAACTGAATTTTGAAGAATAATAAATCGTTCCTTCATCTGGTTTTTCAAGTCGTGCTATCAATCTCAATAAAGTTGTTTTTCCAATGCCCGATGGCCCTTTGATAAAATTAATTTCGGTGTCCTTAAAGTTTTCATTGAAAGACGAAAAAACAGTATAATCATTAAATTTTTTCTTTAAGTTATAAATAGTAATTTCCTTTTTATCAACTATTTGATTGAATTTATGTAACTTACATTCTTCTGATTTGGGTAGTTGAATGGGACGATCACACTTTTTCAGAAAAAGAATTATCTTCTCGAAAATATAACTTATCAAAATGGCTGCAAGTGTCCAAGCTATAATTTCGGAAACATTAATATAAGCCTGAGCTGCTTTCATTTGTGAACCAATGCCATGAACAGGTTGAGCCAGTGCTTCGCCAATAATTACGGCTCTCCATCCAAATCCCATTGCAGAACTGATACCGTCAAAAATAGTCGATCTGGAGGCGGGATAATAAATGTGTAAAAAACGCTTTCGAGATGAAAGTCCAAAAACCTTGCCCATTTCGACCCATTTTTTATCAACATTTTCCAATCCGCTTTGGATACTTTGAAACAGAATGGGAAACATGCTGAAAAATGCAACAAAAACAGGCAAAAAAGGGGGAGAAAACCACAAAAGAGCGACAAGCACGATAGATATCACTGGTATGGAGCGCGTAAAAACCACAATGGGATGAAAAAAATCCTTTAAAAATGAATTGAAAACACTTAAACTTCCAAAAAAGAGAGCAATAAAGAAAGTGATAACAAAACCCAATAACCCTCTGCTGACGGTTCCCAATAATGCAAAATAAAATTCGGAGCAGGTAAATAAATGTAACGTATCTGATATTAAATCAAAAATGGAGGGAAAAATAGCAGGATAACCAATAGATATAGAAATAATTTGCCAAATAATTGCCAGCGAAAAC
>Ga0208695_1000598_pt1 | contig 37240 bp, 36 predicted proteins | sample AD_UKC111_MetaG_FD_184449 | JGI IMG/M metagenome (GOLD analysis project Ga0208695, IMG submission 184449) | Active sludge microbial communities of municipal wastewater-treating anaerobic digesters from Hong Kong - AD_UKC111_MetaG (SPAdes)... | ecosystem: Engineered > Bioreactor > Anaerobic >...
GGGTTGATTGGTATGATCACGGTATTTACTGCAGTTTCCGAGTCATTTATCAACAGTGGATTCAGCAGTGCTCTGATACGAAAAAAAGATTGCACCAATATCGATTTTTCTACAGTATTCTATTTCAATCTTACAGCGGGCATTCTCTTTTTTCTTATTCTTTTTTTTACTGCACCCTTCATTGCCGATTTTTTTGATGAACCACAGCTTAAGCCGATCGTGCAGGTGCTGGGTATTGTCCTGATTATCGACTCCCTCACGCTCATACAGCGCACCATACTGACCAAGCGAATCGACTTTAAGCTGCAGACACGTATTTCAGTCATCGCTTCACTGGGTTCGGGTGTCATCGCCATTGTCATGGCTTACAAAGGTTTTGGTGTTTGGAGTTTGGTGGCACAACGCATAGCAAAAGAGGGACTTAACTCCATTTTCCTTTGGTTGTGGAATAGGTGGAAGCCGTTGTTGGTTTTCAGCATGCAGTCTTTCCGGGAACTGTTTGGTTTTGGCAGCAAACTGTTGGTGAGCGGATTAATCGACACACTTTATCAGAACATTTATTATCTGATAATCGGTAAATATTTCTCCGCGCAGGAACTTGGGTATTATACCCGTGCCGATGGATTTCAACGTACCCCTTCGCAAAGCCTTAATGGTGTCATCGGGAGGGTAAGTTATCCCGTACTGTCCAGCATTCAGGATGATAAGCCACGACTTAAAAACAATTACCAGAAGTTGATACGCAGCACCATGTTCATTACTTTTGTGCTGATGCTGGGCATGGCTGCTGTAGCAGAACCAATGATTATCACCTTAATCGGCGAAAAGTGGAGACCTTCCATCATTTATCTGCAGATGCTCTCTTTTGTTGGGATGATGTATCCCCTTCACGCACTCAATCTGAATATGTTGCAGGTTTCAGGAAGATCAGATCTGTTTCTGAAGATTGAGGTGATTAAAAAGATTCTTGCCATACCTACCATTATGATTGGCGTGATATGGGGCATCAAGATTATGATTATCGGGATGATGGTTAATACTCTTATTGCTTATTATCTAAACAGTTACTGGAGCGGACGATTTATTGGATATTCATTTAAACAACAAGTGATAGACATATTACCCTCCTTTGGACTGGCATTGATGATGGCAGTATTTGTCTACTTACTGGGCCTCTTTTTACCCTTCTCCTATTTGTGGGTACTTATCATTCAGATAATTGCCGGAGCACTATTTATCCTGCTCTTTTGTGAAATAACCCGATTCAGGGATTATATATTTGTGAAAGAGATTGTTATAGAAAAGCTAAAAGATATTCGAAAGAAGTGAATAAACCTATCACTGTTACATCCCCGTTGCTTCCACCTTTAGATGAATTCACCAAATACTTGGAAGATATCTGGAAGCGGAAATGGATTACCAATAACGGACATTACCATCAGGAACTAGAGAATGCATTGTGCGAATACCTGAAAGTTCCTTTTTTAAGTCTGTTTACCAACGGTACGCTGCCCATTATGGTCGCATTGCAATCATTACGTATTACCGGCGAGGTAATCACCACACCTTACAGCTTTGTAGCTACAACACATTCTTTGTGGTGGAATGGAATTAAACCGGTGTTTGTGGACATTGACCCGAAAACAGGAAATATTGATCCCAATAAGATTGAAGCAGCCATCACACCCAAAACCACGGCTATCATGCCGGTGCATGTATATGGAAATCCGTGTGATACAGAGAAAATAAAGAACATTGCCAATACTTACGGATTGAAAGTTATCTACGATGCTGCTCATGCTTTTGGTGTGGAAGTGAACGGTAAATCTATTCTTAATGAAGGTGACCTATCCACATTAAGTTTTCACGCTACAAAAACATACAATACCATTGAGGGTGGAGCATTGATTTGTCATGATGCGGAAACAAAAAAACGGATTGATTATTTGAAAAACTTCGGGTTTGCCGGCGAAACAACAGTAGTAGCTCCCGGTATCAACGGCAAAATGGATGAAGTAAGAGCAGCCTACGGTTTGGTGTCGTTAAACTATGTGGACGATGCCATAGCTAAACGAAGAGAGGTTGCGCTACAATATAGAGAAGCATTAAGGAATATTGCAGGGATTACCGTTTTTGAAGATTTCGAAAATGTAAAGCATAACTATTCCTATTTCCCAATCATAGTAAATGAAGAGTTATACGGACTTACACGTGATGAATTGTACGAGAAGTTGAAAGCAAACAATATTTTCGGTCGTCGCTACTTTTACCCGTTAATCAGTAATTTCTCTACCTATCGCGGATTACCTTCAGCTAATAAAGAAAATTTACCTGTTGCAAACAGAATAGCAGATAGTGTAATTTGTTTGCCTATTCATCATGAGATAGATGAAGAAGATTTAAATAAAATAATTAATCTAATAGTTTTGCAATGAATTCTTTTTACACTGAAGATGAATTAAAAGAGATTGGCTTAAAAAGCTATGGTCATAACGTTTTAATAAGCAGAAAAGCAAATTTATATTCTGTTTCTGAAATTTCAATTGGTAACAATGTAAGGATCGATGATTTTTGTATTTTATCTGGAAAAATAAAATACTATCGCAACTTCAGATTTATAAGAAAATTGCACCAAATTATTTTCAGGTAATTAGGTTGTTAAACTAAGTTTTTGAAAATGAATTTAAAGACATTGAACATTTGAACAAATGTTCATTAGAAAGTATTTGTAATTATTTGGAGATAAATAGAAAAATAGAAATTTTCAGTTATATGGAACTCGAAATTGAGCCTGTCAATGAACCTGATGAATGGGCGCTCAATATCTGCAAAGCGTTGAAAATTGTTGAGAAAATTATTGGAATAATCAAAAAAAAGAATTAAAATGTATAAAAGAATACTTGTAATTTCTGATAATATAATTATGGCATCAAGTTTTCAAGAAATATTTGAAGAATTAGATTTGATGGATGTTAGCGTTGATTATAGTATTAGTCCATTATCAGATAAATTTAAATTTGAAGAAAAGTTAAATAAAGGTGTATTTGTATATAATCTAAAAAGTGACCAACACTTGGAAGAAATAATTGAAAAATATGATTTAGTTTTTTCAATTCATTGTAAACAAATCTTCCCTAAAAAGTTAATTAATTCATTAAAATGTATGAATGTTCACCCAGGTTATATTCCACTTAACAGAGGGTGGTATCCACAAGTTTTTTCAATAATTTATGATCTTCCAATTGGTGCTACAATCCACGAGATTGATGAAGATTTGGATCATGGGAATATTATTGATAGGGAACTAGTTGAAAAAGAAATAATTGACACTTCATTTACATTGTACAATAAAGTAATACAAAAAGAAAAATCTTTATTAAAGAAAAATCTTTTTTCTATAATATCTAACTCTTATACGACAATCAAGCCGGAAAATGAAGGCCATCTTTATTTACGAGCCGATTTTAATAAATTATGTGAAATTGACTTGAATCAATCAACAACTGCAAAAGACATAATAAACAAGCTGAGAGCATTAACACACGATGAATTTAAGAATGCGTTTTTTATTGATCCGAAAACTGGGAAAAAAGTGTTTATATCTATAAACCTCGAATATGAAAAGTAATACTAAAATTCTTCATTTATACAGTGATAGAAAACTTTATAAAAGATGCTATTGAAGGGATTTTAATGCAAAAAACCTCCTTCCCAATTGAACTAATTATTGGTGAATATTGTAGCACCGATAATACTCGAAAAATTGTTGAAGATTATGAAGAAAAATACCCTGAAATAATTTTTGCACAATATTCTGAAAAAAACTTGGGTATGATGAACAATTTTTTAACGTGTTGCCGTGCACGCGGCAAATATACCGCCCTTTGCGAAGGGTTTGACTACTGGATAGACCCCCCTCAAGCTACAAAAGCAGGTAGATTTTTTGGCTACCAACTTAAATATATTATATAGCAATGAATAAGAAAAAGTTAAAAGCAATACATATTCATACGGATTATAAATTTGTCAACGATTCATATTTATTCGATGGAGAATTGTTTGAAAACGAAACTATAATTTTTCAAAATAAAGAACCTTTTAATGGAAGTTTTAAACACAAACCAATTTTATTAAATAATAGCATAAGAGACATAAAAAAAGCAATAGAAATTTGCAAAAATTCAGACTTAGTTGTTTTATACGATTTGAATACAATAAAATGCCATATTGCGCTTGCCTTACCTGATAAAGTGAAAGTTGCCTGGCGTTTTTTTGGATATGAATTATATGGAAGGAAAACGGAATTGTTTCTTAGTGAAAACTCTTTAAAATATAATTTACAGCAAAAGAAAAGAATTAATAACCTATTATGCAAAATTTATTATTACCTAAAATATAAAGATAACCCTAACAATATTTTCGATAAGGCTGTAAAAAGAATAAATTACATGCTCGTTTTAAGCAATGAAGAATACTCTTTTTTAAAGAATCATTGGAAAACTCTTCCTGATTTTATTCAATTACCTCATATTTTTTTTGAAGAAACATTGAGGATTCCAAATACTAAAAAGAAAGAAAAAAACACACCAGCAACCATAGTTATTGGCAATAACAGAAGTTCTTACAATAATCATCTTGATGTTATTGAATTAATCGATAACAATCCGGCTAAAACAAACTATAATTTTACATTGCTTTTTAATTATGGATCAACTGGACAATATTATCAGGAAGTGAAAAATCGTGTGCAGAACAAACCTTATTTTAATTTGATAGAAGATTTTATTCCACCGGAAGAATTTAATGATTTTTACCAGAATATAAGTGCCCTGGTGATAAATGGTTACCGGCAAATGGCAGGAGCAAATATTTTTTTAGCCTTAAGAAACGGAGTTAAAATTTATTTGAATGATAAAAACGTTTTCATGCAATGGCTGAAAAATGAAGGCATCATCGTTTTTTCCTTTGCTAATTTTGAAAAAGATTTGAAAGACGGTAACATTCAATTAGACTACGAAACAGCAGAAAAAAACCTGGAAAAACTTAAACAATTTTCAAAAAAATATACAAAAGAAGATTTTCAAAATAGAATATTTAACAAAATTGTGAATAACAGATTATGAACCTCACCCTCATTGCCGGCGCTCGTCCCAACTTCATGAAGATTGCCCCCATCATTCATGCCATTCAAAAAGCGCAACAGGAAGGTATAAACATCCATTATCGATTGGTGCATACCGGACAACACTACGACGTAAACATGAGTGAGACGTTTTTCGAGGAACTCGATATTCCACGTCCGGATATAAATTTGGGATGCGGCGGCGGCTCACAGGCCGAACAAACGGCGGCCATAATGATAGCTTTCGAAAAAGATCTGATGGCTAACCCGACAGATCTGGTCATGGTGGTGGGGGATGTAACTTCAACGATGGCTTGCAGCATCGTGGCAAAAAAAATGAATACGAAAGTTGCTCATGTGGAAGCGGGAATCAGAAGTTGGGATTTAACCATGCCGGAAGAAATAAACCGTATGGTCACAGACACCTTGTCCGATTATTATTTTACTACTTCCGAAACGGCAAACCGTAATCTTAGGAATGCGGGAGCGAGGGAGGATCAAATTTTTTTTGTCGGCAACGTGATGATCGATACTCTGCTTGCCAATATGCAGCGTTTCAGGAAACCCGATTTCTTTGATCGGTTGCAATTGGAGAATGGAAATTATCTTGTACTGACTTTACACCGTCCCGCCAATGTAAATGAAGCCGATAAATTAAAAAAGCTGTTATCGGAAATCGTAAACAATGTACAAGGGTTACCTGTCGTTTTTCCCATTCATCCCCGAACGGCAAAAATGTTTTCGGAACTGAATATAAGTACAAACAATTTATATATAGTGGAACCATTGGGTTATTTGGAATTTAATTACTTGGTGCAACACTCTAAGGCAGTTATTACCGATTCGGGCGGCATTACCGAAGAAACTACGGTAATGGGCATTCCGTGCATCACTTTAAGAGATAACACGGAACGTCCCGAAACTTGCACCATCGGAACAAACGAACTGATTGGAACCAACCCCTCGAATATCAAACCGGCACTCGACAAACTTTTCGCCGGGAAATGGAAGAAAGGAGGCATCCCACCCTTGTGGGACGGCAAAGCAACAGAAAAAATTGTAAAGGAACTGACCTAAATTTATGGATAAAAAGAAGATTTTAATTGTAAGTAAAGCTTTTTATCCGATGATTGCACCCCGTTCCTTCAGAGCCACAGAACTAGCTAAAGAATTTGCAAAGCAAGGTCATAATGTCACTGTATTAACACACAAAAGAAAATATGATTATACTAATTTAGAAAAAAAATATGATTTGAAAGTTGAAGACTTTGTGCACAATAAATGGAAAGAATTAAAAGGAAAAAATATTTTAACAAAATTACTACATTTTATTTTAAACTATTTGTTTTTGTTTCCTGACATACAGCTAACCCCATTGCTGAAAAACACACTAAAAAAGAAAAAAGGCTTTGATTTACTTATATCAATTGCTGTGCCTTACCCAATACATTGGGGAGTTGCACTTGCCAAAAAAAATAATCAATACCTTTGTAAAACATGGGTGGCCGATTGCGGGGATCCATTTATGGGTGATAAAGAAAGAAGGTATAAGTATCCCGTCTATTTTCATATAATTGAAAATTGGTTCTGCAAGAAACCCGACTATATTACAATACCAATAAAAGAAGCAATTAAGGCTTATCCTAAAAAATGTAGGGATAAAGTTATAGTAATTCCTCAAGGATTTAATTTTAATGAAATTACATATTTAAATAATAGATCAAATAATATTAATAATCCATATCCAATATTTATTTATGCTGGTTCTTTAAGTAAAGAATTCAGGAATCCAAATAACTTATTAAAGTATTTATCATCTTTAAGTAATAAAAAATTTAAATTTATAATATATACTAATAATGATATCATAGATTATCGTTTTAAATTAGAACTTGGAGATAAACTTGAAATTCACGAGTACGTTCCAAGAGAAGAACTTATGATGGAATTAATAAAAGCAAATTTTGTTTTAAATTTTGAAAATAAAAATGAAGAACATAGCCCCAGTAAATTAATAGATTATGCCTTGCTTAAAAAACCTATATTATCAATTAATACTGATAATATTAATATAAAGCTGATTAATGAATTCCTGAATGGTAATTACTCAAATCAATTTATTGTGAAAAATATTGATGAATATAATATTAAAAATGTTGTAGAAAAATTTTTAAAGCTTATATAGGTTATTATGGACAATTATTTTGTATATTCAGTAAATAATGATATTTCTAAAGATAAGGAGAATATTATAAAATTTTTAGATTATCAGGATAATGTAGTAATAGAACAGTACCCGGATTGGCCATCTAAAGGTCATTATCGTTATTTTTATATAAAGAAAGACGGGGCTATTATTGCATACGCAAAATTACAAGAGATATATGCTAAGATGTTTAGATTTGCCAGACTAGATTTTGGGCCAGTATTTAAGAATATGGAGAGTGGTTATAATATAATAGACTTTATCATATCCTATTATAAGAAAAATAAATTCAATTACATATCTATTCAACTAGGATTACCAGTATCCAACGAAACTGAATATATTGATCATAAAATTAACCAAAAATATAAAGTGAAATACATATATAAATCTAATAATCATTGGTGTAGTTTAAGAATTAATTTAGATAGTAATATTGACGATTTATTTAGTAATTTTAGAAAAGGGCATAAAAGTGCTATAAAAAAAGCCTTTAAAATACTGGATGTAAGAGAGATAAAAAATGAGGTGGAGCTCAGAGAATTCTTTTCAGTATTCCATGCAATGTCTATCGAAAGAAATATATATTGTAATATTTTATTAAATGATATTTATAATATTTATAAATATTTAATAAAATATAAAAAAGGGTATTTTATTGGAGTATTTACTAAAGATAATAAGTGTATTGGGGGTATAGTATTGGTATCAAATGGAAAAGGTATGAGGTATTACTTGGGGGCATCAGATGCAAACTATAGAAAGTTACCCATTTTACATGCTGCAATTTACTATGGTATTGAAATATGTCTAAAAACGCAAAAAGATTATCTTGATTTATGGGGTTATAATTTATACGCAAAACAGGATGATCCAATCTTGGGGATAAATCATTTTAAAAAAGGGTTTTCTGATAATTTAATCTTTTATCCAAAAAGGATGCACGTTATTCTTAAACCATTTGGAAAGAGAATATATGATTTAGCCCTTGATTTTCATAATATAATTAAAAAATAATAAGATATATCATGAATACTAATATTATTAATTGTTTTAAAAACCGAATTAATAAAATATTCGATGAAAGGAGAGGGTTTTCTACGAATAAGAATATTATAGTTTTTGAATCAGATGACTGGGGAAGTATTAGAATGCCCTCAAAAGAAATATATGATCTTGGTATAAAAAAAGGATATTTATTTAATGAAACTTTATACGATAGATTTGATTCATTAGAAAGTGATGATGACTTAACAGCTTTATTTGAAACTCTATATAAATATAGAAACAATAATGGTGAACATCCTATATTTACTGCGAATACATTAGTAGCCAATCCGGATTTTAATAAAATTGAAGATTCTTATTTTGAAAAATATTATTATGAAACGGTTGATAAAACTTTTGCGTCGTATCCTAATCATTCAAACAGTTTAAAATTATGGTATCAGGGACAAGAAAATAAAATATTTAAATTACAGTATCATGGAAGAGAACATTTGAATGTAAAATGTTACATGTTAGATCTTAGAAAAAAAAAGGAGGATCTTCTATTTTGTTTTAATAATCGTATATTAGGTGCTATTAATAAGAATGAAAATAAGCCAATAAACAAATATGTATATGCAACAAAGCCTATAGATAAAAATGATAATCAAGAAATAATTAAGATACTGGAAGATGGCATTAAACTATTTACCAAATTACACGGTTTTAACTCGGTATCATTTATATATCCAAATTATATTCTTAATCCTGAATATGAATATAAACTACATCGCTTAGGAGTAATTATTTTCCAGGGTGATTATATTCAAAGAGTGCCATATAATTGCAGTTTGAAAAATGTTTATCATTACTTAGGTGAAAAAAATAAGATTGGGCAAATATATTTAGTCCGTAATTGTAGCTTTGAACCAACACTTGAGCCTGGAATTGATACTGTTGGTAAATGTCTAATTCAAATAGAAAAGGCATTTAAATTTAATAAACCAGCTATCATTTCAACCCATAGAGTGAACTATATTGGGTTTATTGATGAGAGTAATAGAAAAAATAACATTGAAAAACTTGATAAATTATTAAGTATAATTTTAAAAAAATGGCCCGATGTGGAATTTATGAGTTCTGATAAATTAGGAGAATTAATTATAAATGAACAAGTAAAATGAAAATATTAATAACATAAAATTTATTCATATCCGAATTATTTAATAATAAATAGTTAATTGCCCAATCTGTTGAAGAATTATTTGCTTCTGCCGATTATAGGATTGTAAACCTTGAATCGCCAATAACTGCGAATGACCCAAAGAACAAAATACTCAAAACCGGACCGCATTTGCGTTTTTCGGAAGATACAGTAATTCCGTATCTGAAGCAATTACATATCAATGAAACCTCTGCAAAAGTCAATTGAATATTACTAAAATTAAAAAAATGGGGAATATAAGAATAGAAACTTTCTATAATAATGAAGAGAGTAGGACTATTGACACTCTTTCGACTATTTATAATGACAAACAATTAATTAAAGATAAAATAAAAAAAATTGGAATTGGGTTTCTAGACGATGAAAAAATATTTAAACAAAAAAATATTTTAATAAAACCTAATTGGGTTTTACATAACCACAACGATTATGATGATATTTGTTTAAGAACAAATAATTCAATAATTATTGCATTATTAGAAATTTTACTTCCTTTAAATCCACAAAAAATCGTCATTGGAGATGCCCCTATTCAACGTTGCGATTGGTATAAAATGATAAATAAAACTTTTATTGACGAAATAAATAAATTAAGTAGTCTATACAAAACGCCTATTGAAATCAAAGATTTTCGTCGTGTTACATTTGATCCTAAGCTTAACAACCCTCAAAAAGAAAAACGCCCTTTATCGGAATATATTATATTTGATTTGGGTGAAAAAAGTTATTTGGAACCCATCAGTGCAAATAAAAATAATTTCAGAGTAACAGATTATAATCCGGATCGATTGGCCGAATCACATCGCAAAGGGGTTCATAAATATTGCATTTCGAAAGAACTATTTGAGGCTGATGTTGTGATTTCAATGCCAAAAATTAAAACTCATCAAAAGACTGGGATAACTTGTGCATTAAAAATTTTAGTAGGCATTAATGGAGATAAGGATTATCTTCCTCATCACCGGATTGGAGGAAAAGAACGAGGAGGAGATTGTTATCCAGGTAAAAATATATTTCGCCTATGGTCTGAGTATTTACTTGATACTGCTAACAGAAGACAAGGAAAAATTACCTATTACTTTTTTTCTTATGCAGCGGCCGTTTTTTGGAAGTTAACAAAGCCAAAAAAAGAACATAATCTTTCTGCAGGGTGGTATGGAAACGATACGACATGGAGGATGGTTTTTGATCTTAATAAAATAGCGAAATATGGTAAAAAGGATGGCACCTTGAGTGAGAAACCACAGAGAGTAATTTATAGTCTATGTGATGGAATTATAGGAGGACAAGGAGATGGACCGCTAAATCCCGCTCCATTGCCCCTGGGAATATTAGCATTTGGCGATGATTCCTATCTAATGGATTTGGTTGTTGGCAATATTTTCAGATTAAATATCGATAAAATTCCTTTACTAAAAGAAGCACAAAAAATGGTAAAGGATTATTCTATTTATCTGAATGGTGAAAAAATATCAATAGATAAAATTAATGATATTTCATTGGACGTAATAATGCCTCCCGGTTGGACTAATTATAACAAATAATATGAAAATAGCTATTCATCATCGTCCTGGATCTTTTTCAGATCGTTGGATTGAATATTGTAAAGAAAACAATATCCCCTACAAAATCGTGAATGCATACGATACCGATATCGTTCAGCAAGTAGATGACTGCACCGCTTTCATGTGGCATCATACTCAATGCGATTACAGAGATAAACTGTTTGCAAAGCAGTTGATATATTCATTGGAAGCAATGGGATTAAAAGTTTTTCCCGATTTTCACACTACCTGGCATTTCGATGACAAAGTTGGTCAAAAATATTTACTGGAAGCCATTGGTGCCCCATTAGTGCCTTCTTATGTGTTTTACGACAAAAAAGAAGCGGTAGAATGGGTCAATCAAACCACTTTTCCAAAAGTGTTTAAATTGAGAGGAGGGGCAGGTTCGGCAAACGTGCAATTGGTCCCCACAAAAAAAGATGCGATTCGTTTAGTAAATAGGGCTTTTGGAAAAGGATTCCCACAATTTAACCGTCGAGGAAATTTGAAAGAAAGAATTCGTAAATACAAAGAAGGAAAAGATACTTTATGGGGCGTTTGTAAAGGCATAGGCAGATTATTCATTCCCACAGAATTGGCAAAGATGGTAGGTCCCGAAAAGGGATATGTATATTTTCAGGATTTCATACCCAATAATACATTTGACATCAGGATAATAATTGTAGCTAATAAAGCGTTCGCCATTAAACGGTTAACACGTAAAAACGATTTTAGAGCTTCCGGAAGTGGAATGATTATATATAACAAAGAAGAAATAGATGAACAATGCGTGAAAATCGCTTTCATAGTGAATGAGAAAATAAAAAGCCAAAGCATTGCATTCGATTTCGTTTTCGATGCTGACAATAACCCGATGATCGTAGAAATTAGTTATGGGTTTATAAAAGAAGTATATGACCCTTGTGAGGGTTTTTGGAATAAAGATTTAAATTGGCATGAAGGTCCATTCGATCCCTATGGCTGGATGGTTGAGTTAGTAAAATAAATACACACTAAATCGGACAAACTACATTGAAAAAAACGGACACATATCTAAAATATACCCTTTTCATACTGTTTATATTTTATGAATCGCAAGGGATATTCTATGAAAGCGGATCCATTATTTTCCGTTCAACCTTAGCTGTTATTATTGCGATTAGTGGTATATATATGGTAAAAACATTCGCTTTGCCAAGAAAAAAGGATTTTATAATTTAAGATTTTATAAATTCGTTAAAAAAAGATTAAATGAAAAACTCAGGTTTATTATATTTAATAGTAATTCCGTTATTTTTTATTGTAAATTGGATCATTAAGCATTTTTCATTATTTTACGATTTCAGTTCGCAAATATTTTTAATATTAAATATATTTATAATATTATTAATATTAAAACATGATGTTAGGCTATTTATAATATTTGTTGCCCTTACTATTAATTTTTCATATAGGATACAGTTTTCTTACTTATCGATAACCTATTTGGGATTTATATATATATATTTTATAATATTATTTTTATATTACTTATTTTTAAAAAAAGGAATAAATATAAAAGAGGTAAGATACTTATTATTAATAATTGCTTATGCTATAATTATATCTGGTGATATCAATATTAGAAGTTATCTTTCATATATTTTTAATTTATTTGGAGGATTTATAGTATTAATCATTTCTTATTTTGTTAAAGATAATAATTTTAGATTGTCAAAATCATTATTATTTATACCATTAATATTTTCTCCACTAATAATATATGAAATTATTTATAGACCAAATTGGGGTGGGATTTATAACGCAGGAGTTTTTAGGATTTTTGGTACTAATGTTTGGCCAAATACTTATGCGTTACATATAGATATTATAATTATTTTTACATTATCTATGTATTTTGGGACAAAAAAATATTTATATTTATTCCTATCTCTATTGTATGCAATATTTTTATTTCATACATACTCTCGTACTGGTTTATTAGCTTTAGTAATTGGTGTTGTTGTAATAATCTTATTGAGAGGTTATTGTTTCAAATTAAATATTGCAAATATTTTATCGATAGTTATGATTATTCTAATGTTTTTCTTTTTTATTACAAAATTCCCTTCTTCTAGACTAAGTAATATTAATCGTTATGCTTTACTTGGAGAAAGAGTAAATATTTGGAATGATATCATGCCACAAATGTCTGGACATTATTTTACTGGTAGAGGACTTGGTGGATATGAAGAAATAAGGGGAGATGTTGAAAGGGGTTTAAGCGCTCATAATGCATATTTATATATACTTTCAAATATTGGCGTTATTGGTTTGATTTTTTATTTAATTATATTGTCGTATTTATTAATAAATATTTATAAAATAATGATCAATAGCAACGAAATCAATGTAAAAATATTTTCCAGGGGCACTATCGCTAATATTATATTAATGTCCATATTTGGATTTGTTGGAGAGGCGCCACTTATGCTACAAGCTACTTTTATTTTTTGGATTATCTTAGGTTTTATTTATCGATATAAAGGCTATGTATAAAATAAAAATATTACATGTTATTGAGAATCTTAGATCTGGTGGCAAAGAGCGTCGTTTAGTTGAATTAATAAAGGGTTTAAAAAATTATCAAGACATTCAGTGTGAGCTTGTAATTATGTCTAATGATATTCATTATCAGTATATATTTATGCAAGATATAAGTGTTCATTATCTAATCCGAAACTGGAGGAAAGACCCGAGAATATTTTTTAAACTATATAACCTTTGTAAAGAGTTTAAACCAGATATTATTCACAGTTGGGGTTCAATGCCCTCTGTATATGCTTTTCCTATTGCAAAGTTATTGAGGATAAAGTTTATAAATGCAATGATATCTGATGCACCTTTGAGATTGAAAGTTTTCAGCAAAGCCTGGATACGGTCAAAACTCACTTTCCCATTTTCAGATGTTGTGCTATCTAATTCTTATGCCGGTTTGAAATCCTATAATGCCCCAAAGAAGAAGAGTTATTGTATCCATAATGGTTTTGATTTCAAAAGGCTTAAAAAAATTGGCGACAAAGAAACTGTAAAATCAAAATTTGGCATAGAAACCGATAAAGTCGTGGGAATGGTGGCTTCTTTTTCTGAGAAAAAAGACTATAAGACATTTATCTTGTCAGCACAATATATCTTACCAAAAAGAAAGGATTTGACTTTTGTAGCTGTCGGTGACGGAATAAATTTAGAAAAATTTAAAAATATTGTGTCGCAAGAATTTCAAAACAGAATAAAATTTCTCGAGAAACAAAAAGATATAGAATCAATAATTAATATTTTTGATATTGGAGTTCTATCGACTTATACTGAAGGAATATCTAACTCAATATTGGAATATATGGCTTTAGGTAAACCGGCAGTTGCTACAGAAGGCGGCGGGACAAAAGAATTGATAATTGATGGAGAGACAGGTTTTTTGGTAGAACAAAAAAATTATATTCAATTGGCTGATAAGATTGAATACTTACTTGAAAATGAAAAAGTTGCTGTTGAGATGGGAGAAAAAGGGAGAAAAAGAATTAAAAAAGAATTTGGTTTAGAAAAAATGACAAACTCTTATGTAAGTCTGTACAGAAGGCTGCTAAACCAAGGGATTTAATGATGAAAATTTTAGGAATAGGTTGTGCTGATAATTATCTAAAAAATATTTCCAGAGAACTTCAAGTAGAACATAAAGTTATTTTTACAGGATTTATACCAGAAGAAAAAATTTATGATTATTATTTCTGCGATGTTTTTGTTTCTGCAGATATAGCTGATTATGATATTACAGTACATACAGCTATAGGTTTTAATAAAAATATAGTATCTACTGCCGATTATGAATTTGAACCAGAATTATTAAAATCTGTAAAATTTCCTTGTCTCATATAATTGAGAATGATATTGCAGAAAATATTAAAAAAGTGTTAAAAAGCGAAACTTTAGCGCTAAAGTATAATTGTTCTAATTTTTCCTGGGAATATTATTTTAATAATATTTACGTTATTTAAATTTCAACCAAGTAATAGGAAATATTTAAGATTATTTTAAAGATATTAAACTATAGCGATAATCATATCTTGATAAAATTGTGGAAAAGAAATATTTTTTAACTGTTATTCAATCAACTCATGCCTCTCTAAGTGGATTAGAGTCCTCCGGATTATTAGATAGGCATAAATATTTACTTAATGAATACAGTAAAGTATTTAACGTCATTTTATACAGTTCTGATGATAAAAATTACTCCAAAAAACTTAAAGTTACCCATAAAATACCAAAATGGCTTCCTAATAAATTCGGATTTCGACATTTTTTCTATTATATCTGGCTTATAATAAAAGCACCTAAAATGCAAGGTATTATTAAAGTCTTTGGTAGCAATATACCTACTTTGCCTATAGTAAAACTTTTATCTCATCAAAAAATGATTGTTACATATCAATGGGACTATGCCAAGCAAACAAAAAAGAATGAAAGCAAAGGACTAAAAAGCTGGATGCCACCTTTATTAGAAAAATTATCTTTAATATCCGCAGATATTGTCTTTGTTACTACTGAATGGCTAAAAGAAAAGATAGATAAAGTTTATAATAAAAAAACAGTACTTATACCTAATTGGGTGGATTTTGATAAATTAGAAAAAATAGGATTTGATAATATAAATAAGGGTAAAATAATACTATATGCAGGAAGATTGCACTGGAGTAAAGGTGTAGATATATTAATTGATGCTTATTCTAAAATATATAAAGATAATCATGATTTAAAATTAATTATATGCGGTGACGGTGAAGAAAGGAAAAAACTTGAAGAAAAAGTTAAACCTAATCGTTTAAAAGGTATTACTTTTACGGGTAGGATCTCTAATGATGATGTTTTAAATTATATGACTAACGCAAGAATTTTTGTGCTTCCTACATTAACAATGGAAGGGCATCCAAAAGCTTTAATAGAAGCAATGGCGGCAAAATGTATTTGTCTTGCTTCTCGAGTACCTGGGAATCAAGAGGTATTAATCGAAGCCGGGTGTGAAGAAAACTTATTTGAACCAGGTGATGTTGATTCCTTATGTTCAAAAATAATATGGGCTATGAATAATGATAATTCAGCTAAGACTTATTCTTATGCAAAAGAAAATTACTCTGCGGATGTTTTGATTAAAAAGGATATTGAAGTATTAAAAGAAATTGTCGGGGTTTATAATGAATGACCTATACAACATTAATAAAATTCTCACCAGATTTTTACCAAAAGATGATGGATCAAAAAGAAAAAAGCTAGCAGCCAGATATGCTCGCGGATCTATTCTTGATGTAGGTTGCTCTCAATCACCAAATAACTTCTTGGTAGGAAAAGAGATAATCGGACTTGATGTTGTCCCCCCCTCAAAAATAAAATTTAGAAATTATACTGATTTTATACTTGGCGGTTGTACTAAAATTGAACAAATATTCAAGGGAAGAAAATTTGATACTGTTATTGCTTTAGAACTTATAGAGCATTTACCAAACTACATAGTTTTTTTTAATAATGTATTTTCTGTTTTGAATAAAGATGGAATTTTTATAGTTTCTACACCAAATCCTCTATTATGGCGTACTGTTATTGTTAATGCATTATTACCTCGAGGATATTCTTATTCTGGACGAGGTATTGATGGAAAATTAACAAAAATCCATATTATGGTCATATTATTTTGCATCAGCCAAGAATAATTAATGCAGTTGCTAATGAAATAGGATTTAAACTTTTAAAAATATTGTCATCGGGTAGAGGTTTAAATTTTCCTTTTTTACAAAGAAATTTGATGTACATATATAAAAAGGATTGAATGAATATGTATGATTATTTAATTGTAGGAGCTGGTCTTTTTGGATCAGTATGTTCGAGAGAATTATCAAATGCAGGAAAGGAATGTCTCATAATAGATAAAAGAAAACATATTGGAGGTAATTGCTATACAGAAAATATCGAAGGTATTAATGTCCATAAATATGGAGCACATATATTTCATACTTCAGATGAAAATATTTGGAAATATATAAATAAATATTCTGGTTTTATTAATTATATACATAGAGTAAAAGTAAAATACAAAAACAGAATATATTCTTTTCCAATAAACTTACTTACTTTGTATCAATTATGGGGTGTGTGTGACCCAGAGGAAGCGAAAAATAAAATAAAGCAAAAACAAATTACTATTAAAAATCCTCATAATTTGGAGGACTGGATTTTATCACAAGTAGGTGAAGAAATATATAATATTTTCATTAAAGGATATACGGAAAAGCAATGGCAGCGATCTCCGTCAGAATTACCTACTTCTATTATAAGAAGACTGCCAATTAGATTTACTTATAATGACGATTATTTTAATGATAAATTTCAAGGAATACCTGAGGATGGTTATACAAAAATATTTAATAATTTATTAAAATACATACCCGTTAAACTAAATACTAATTTTTTAGATAATAGAGAATATTTTTTAAATATTGCTAAAAAGATAATTTATACCGGTAAAATTGATGAATACTTTAATTATGTATATGGTAGATTAGAATATAGGTCTTTATTATTTAAACATGAGATTTTAGATATAGATGATTATCAGGGTATTTCTGTTATTAACTATCCAGATTTGAAGATTCCATTTACAAGAATTATTGAGCATAAACATTTTGAAGGTAATAAAGATCATATTAAGAAAACAATTATTACTAGAGAATATCCTCAGTTATATGATTATACTAATGACCCTTACTACCCAATAAATGACGATAAAAACAATAAACTGTTTGATAAATATAGACGATTAGCTAAAAAATACCCGAATCTGATTTTTGGGGGGCGATTAGGAGAGTATAAATATTATGATATGGATGAAGTAATTAGTTCAGCATTAAGGTGTACGGAAAGAGAATTAAAACATGAATGAATTATTGGTAGATATAATATTTATATGTTTCAATAGAAAAGATGAAGTATTGTATAATATATTTAAAATGGGAGAGTACAAACTTATCAATAAAGTAATTTGTGTAGATAATCATTCATCTGATGGAACAGATGAAATATTTAAATCATTAAATAACAAAAACATCAAATACATAAAATTGGGTAAAAATGTTGGTATTCAAGCGTACAATATAGCTGCCAGCAATTCTAATGCAGATATTTTAATAATACTTGATGACGACTCTCATATAGATGAAGATGCAATACCGAAAGTATTAAATAAGTTTAATAATGATTCCAGATTAGGAATTTTAGCATTCTGTGTAAAGTTATCAAAAACTGGAGAAAATATCACAAAAGACTGGAAAGATGGCGCCGCCACTTCTTTTTGGGGATGTGGGGCAGCAGTAAGAAGAGAAATATGGAATAGACTGGGGGGATATAACAAAGATTTATTTTTATATACTAATGAATATGAGTTATCTATAAGGTGTTGGAATATTGGGTATAAAGTAATATATGATTCTTCAATCATTGCATATCATAGAGTTTCGAATATGAATAGGACAACAAAAAGACTCATTATTTATTCAATAAGAAATAATACGTATTTTATTAAAACATATTTTGATAAGAAATATCATATTAAACTATTACTTATTGATAGAATAAACTGGTTTATACGGTCTATTATGTGTAATTCGGTAAAATCTTTTTTGTACGGTTTAGTAGAAGCGAGAAGATTTACCAATTGTATAATAAATAATCCTGTTGATCATGATATTCAAAAGTTTTACTTATATAATTCGAGATTGTTTGAACTACCACTCAAAAAGTTGAAAAGAAAAATTAAAGATGGCACTATATTTAATAAACAAAATTTAATTTAAAATGATAAAAATTGCATTCATTGGTATAAAAGGATTACCATCACTAGATGGTGCATCAAGAGTCGTAGAAAACATCATATTCAATTTAGATAAAAATAAGTATAAAATAACTGTTTATTCAAATGGAAAATATTACCCGAAAAGAGATCACTTCAGTGACTTTACTAAGATTACTATTCCTTATTTACCGGTTTCCAACAATATAAATACGTTCCTATACTTTTTAAATTCTGCCTTACATTCACTATTTTTTGGCGATTATGATTTAGTCCATTTACATAACATAGATTGTGCTTTTATTATTCCTATTTTAAAACTAAAATATAAAGTAATCTGCACATCTCACGGATCTGATTTTTCAGAACTAGGCAAATGGGGACCGTTAGGAAATATGTATTTTAAAATAATGAATTGGATATTTTTTAAATATTCGGAATATATTACTACTGTTTCACCGATTGAAGCCAGAAAATATAATACAATTAACTCAAGAATAGTTTGTTATATACCTAATGGAGTTAATCTTGAAGAAAAACCAAATATTTTCGATATTGATAAAATTTTAGAACAATTTGATTTAAAAAATGAATACATATTGTTTTCAGCGGGAAGAATTATACCTGTAAAGGGTTTACATATATTGTTAAATGCGTTAATAAAAATAAATTACAAAGATAAATGTGCAATAATTGGAGATCTAAATCAAACAAAAGAATATAGACAAACAATATTAAAACTAATCCATGAAACTGGTTCTGTATACTTAGGCTTCATAAGGGACAAATCAAAATTATTAGGAGTTATATTAAAATCTTCAATTTTTGTCTTTCCTTCGTTATTAGAGAATATGTCAATGATGCTTTTAGAAGTTGCAAGTATAAAAACCCCTATTATATGCAGTGACATTCCCGCAAATACTGCGATATTTAGTGATGATGAAGTTTTATTTTTTAAATCTGGTGATGTACAAGACTTAGCAGAAAAATTGAAATGGGCTATATCAAATCCTGATGAAATGAAAAAAAAATCTTTGAGAGCATATAATAAAGTTAATAAAAAGTATTTATGGTCAAATATAACAAAACAATATGAGAAACTTTACCAACAAATATTAAGATGAACATAATAAAAAATATTCCCTCTCCAAAAATCTCTCCTTTTTATCCACGATATAATAATTATTCAAAGGAGAACTCATTCTAAATATAAGCAACTAACAATAACTAACAATCCGCCAGCTGGTGGATATTTCACTGGGGTTCGTTGCAAAAAACATAGAATAGATTAGCAACTGACAATAACTAACAAAAAGAGATATTTTAGTTATTTTCTTTTGTTCGTTTAGTTCGTTGCAAAAAAAATTATGAATATCTTCAAAAAATACCCCCCCTTCAAGTTCATTCTTGCCTTTTTTGATCTTTTGGTGCTAAATGCATCCTTTGCAATTGCACTAAGACTGCGCTTTATGCCGCATATAGATGTTATAAATATCCCCGAGTTTAAAATCGCTCAAGAATGGGCAATTTTTATCCCTTATTCCCTTCTTTGGATTGTCATATTTCAATATCTTGGACTATACAAAAGACATATTATCTTTACGAAATCAAAGCAAACTGTTCTGATTACCAAAGGGATAATTATTGGTTTTTTCATTCTAATTCTTGCTCAGTTTATTATAAGACCTTCAGTTATGCTCGATAGCAGACTGATGTTGATTTACTTTCTACTGCTATGCACAGTTCTGTTAATATCATACAGACTTCTTCTCATTCGCCCAATATTCCGCAGTAAATGGCTCGGCAATCTGCTAAGCGAAAATGTTTTAATAATAGGCGCTGGAAAGCGAGGCAAATTGCTGGCTTCTAAGATTATGGAAGAGCAGGAATTCCAATCTGAAGTGATAGGCTTCCTTGATGATAATATTGAAAGAGGTATGATTGTTTTTCAAGATTTCAAGATTCTTGGGAAATTAGACGATATTAAGAAAGTTATAAAAGATTACAGAGTAAATTCCGTTTACCTTGCGATTGATAATATCTCTAAAAACAGGTTATATAGTATAATTTCTGATGCTCTGCAATACAATTCATATATCCATGTTTCATCTGAAATTATGGAGATTCTGCCTGCAAAATTGAATGTTGATAAAGTGAAGGATTTACCAGTTGTTCGGTCTAATTCAAGTCTTGACGGTGCCTACAATAATTACTTTAAAAGAATTCTCGATGTTCTTTTTACCTCAATTGGAGTAGTAATTATATCTCCTTTGCTATTATTTATTGCTGTTGGTGTAAAACTTTCTTCTCCAGGTCCTATTATTTTCAAACAAAAGAGAATAGGGAAAAATGGTAAGTTTTTCGATTTTTACAAATTTCGCTCAATGGTAGTAGGAAGTGATAATGACGAATCAAGAAAGAAGGAGATGATAGATTTAATCAAAGGTAATAACAATAATAGTAATGGTGGTTCAACAAAAGTTGTTAATCAATCAAGAATAACGAAATTTGGGAAATTTATTCGTAAATACAGTTTTGATGAACTGCCACAGTTATTTAATGTGATAAAAGGGGATATGAGCCTGGTAGGTCCACGACCTTGTTTACCGTATGAGTACGAAGTCTATGATGACTGGCATAAGCGCAGGCTTTCAGTTAAACCGGGCTGCACCGGCTTGTGGCAGGTAACAAGTCGCTCGGAAACCTCTTATGATGATATGGTGATTTTGGATATATATTATCTGCAAAATATATCGCCCTGGTTTGATTTACAACTATTATTAAAAACAATACCTATATTGCTCACAGGAAAAGGTGGCGAGTAGTTTTGATAATGGATAATAAGACGGACTAATGATTCTAATTTTTAAATTCGAATGTTGAATTTTTAATTCATAATTATCCAAGATGATGCCTTTGGCGAAGCATTTACAATTCAAAATTAAGCATTAAAAATTCATAATTATATGTAGGAGGCTTTTATGTATGATTTCATAGTTACAGGAGGATGTGGTTTTATAGGAAGCCACTTCATTGAATTACTCTTATTAAAAGGATACACTGTCCTTAATATTGATAAAATAACCTATGTATCATGGTCCAATATTGGTTTTGAAAATCATCCCAATTATAGCTTTTGGAAACAAGATATTTGTGATATTACAAATCTGCCAAAATGTGATTATCTTGTAAATTTCGCAGCAGAAAGTTTTGTTGATAATTCTATCGAAAACAGCGAAATATTCTTTAGGTCAAATGTCCAGGGGGTTCATAATTTACTTGAACGTATAAGAATGAAAGCAAAGTTTGACCGTCCTATATTTGTTCAGATAAGTACCGATGAAGTTTATGGCGATACAATAGATGGTTCATTTAAAGAAGATGATGTGTTAAGACCAAGTAATCCTTATTCAGCAACTAAAGCTGCTGCAGAGCAATTTGTTTTCGCTTATAATAGAACCTATAATTTGCAATATCTAATAACCCGGGGTAGTAATAACTTTGGCATTAGACAATATCCTGAAAAATTAATTCCAAAAACTATTCAAAGTGCTCTTTCAGAACGACCCATGACTATTCATGGAGATGGTTCATATATTCGTTCCTGGATTCATGCTAAAGATCATTGTGAAGCTATCTTATCACTAATTGAAAATAGACACTATAATGATGTATATAATATTTGTTCAGGTAAAGAATATTCAAATTTGGAAGTAGTAAATATGATTTATAAGGCTATGAATATTGAACCTAATTTATTATTTGTAGAAAACCGCTGGGGACAAGATCTAAGATATTCAATATCAACTGAAAAGTTGAAAAATACAATTGATTGGAAACCTAAGTACTTTTTAGAAAGTACGTTAGAAGAGATGATAAAATTTTACAAGGAAAATAATGAAAGCAATACCTAAACATTCTGATGATAGAGGTTTCTTAATTGAATTCCTTAGGGAAGATGAAAATATACTTAATTTCAAAGGACAGATATATGCATCAACCATTAGTCCAGGAGATATGCGAGGAAATCATTATCACAACGAAAAAACAGAAATTTTCTGCGTAATGAAAGGCAAGCTCAAGGTTTTGATTCAACATATTGACTCAGACAAGATTGATGAGTATATATTAGATAGCAGTAAAGATGAAATAGATAGAATATTGGTGTCCCCCAAATACGTCCATACCTTTATAAATATCGGCAATGAAGAAGTAATTTTGTTAGCATATGGCGATAGAGTGCATAATCATAGTAATCCTGATCAGTACAATTTTAAGATTATGTAAAACAAACACTTTTGATTGTTTATATTGAATTGTATAAAATAGTTTCATATTTACTCTATAATCAAACATGACAAAGAGGTATTTATGAAATACTGTTGCATTTCAGATGATGTTAAACTTGGAAGGAATGTAAAAATATATTCTTTCGTGAATCTTTATGGATGTGAGATTGGGGATGATACAAAAATAGGAGCGTTTGTTGAAATTCAAAAAGGTGCTAAAATAGGAAAAAAATGCAGAATATCATCTCATTCTTTTATATGTGAAGGGGTAGCGCTTGAGGATGGTGTATTTATTGGCCATAACGTGACATTTATCAATGATAAATATCCTCGATCAGTAACTTCTGATGGTACAATGACTTCTGAAAAAGATTGGATTTTACAGAGAACAATTGTAAAAAAAGGAGCCTCTATTGGTTCAAGCGCTACCATTCTTTGTGGTGTTACCATCGGCAAAAACGCAATTGTTGGTGCGGGAGCGGTTGTAACTAAAGATGTTCCAGATAATACGGTTGTAGCGGGAGTTCCGGCGAAGATTGTAAGAAAAGTTAACCACGAATGAGTACGAATGAACTCTAATTTCACGAATTTGATTATTCTTAACTTATACAAGGATTTTTAAATAATTACATAGAGTGATCATTTGTTAAATTCGAAATAATTCGTGTTAATTCGTGGGGGATAATTCGTGTTAATTTGTGGGAAGACATTAAACCACGAATGAGCACGAATGAATCCTAATTTCACGAAGATGATTATCTATAAAGAAGAAAGTTACAAGATTTTGGGAGCTTGTTTCACTGTGCATTCTGAATTAGGTTTTGGATTCTTGGAGAATGTATATCAAGAAGCATTAGCTAAGGAATTGGCGGTAAGGAAAATTCCATTCAAAAAAGAAGCTGAACTTGACATACTTTATAAAAATGAGTATTTATCAAAGAAATATTACGCGGATTTTATCTGCTATGATAAAATAATTTTAGAGATTAAAGCATGCGAGAATATTTCTGATAATCATATCGCTCAGGTCGTAAACTATTTATCTGCTACAAATTTTAAACTTGGTATAATAATAAATTTTGGTTCTAAAAGTTTAACCTATAAAAGGATTGTTAAATAATTAAATAGAGTAATTATTTGTGTAATTTGTTATAATTAGTGTTAATTCGTGGTAAATAATTCTTAGGAGAAATTATGAAAGTAAATTTTTTGGACTTGAAATCACAATATTTATCAATTAAAGATGAAATTGATCAAGCCATTCAAAATGTGCTGGTTAATACCGCCTTTACAGCAGGACCTTATGTGAAATCATTTGAAGATAATTTTGCTAAAAGGCATAATGCTAAATACTGTGTAGGAGTTAATAATGGCACATCCGCATTACACGCCACACTAATGGCACTTGAGATAAAAGCCGGTGATGAAGTTATTGTTCCTGTGAACACCTTCTTTGCTACGCCCGAGTCTGTGAGTCTTACTGGCGCAACGCCCGTTTTTGTAGATTGTGAAGGAAAGTTTTATAATATTGATCCTGATAAAATTGAAAATGCAATCACCAAAAATACCAAGGCAATAATTGCCGTTAATTTATATGGACAGCCTGCACAACTGGATAAGATCAAAGGAATTGCTAATAAGAATAATTTGATTTTAATAGAAGACTGCGCTCAGTCTCATATCTCAGAATTGAATGGGCAGTCAGTTGGTACCTATGGGTTATGTGGATGCTTTAGTTTCTATTGTGGAAAAAATCTCGGTGCTTATGGAGAAGGTGGAGCAGTTATAACCAATGATGAAAAGTTATACAAAAAAATAATGATTATTAGAGATCACGGTATGTCCCAGAAATATCATCATGAGATTGTAGGTCACAATTACAGAATGGAAGGAATTCAGGGAGCGATTCTTGATGTAAAACTGAAGTATTTAGATGAATGGACAGTAACTCGTAGGAAGAATGCTGAATTATACGGAAAGTATTTAAAAGATTGTAAAGAAATTGTTTTGCCGGAAGAAATGCCTAACGCAAAGCATGTATATCATCTCTTCGTAATCCGTGCAGAAAGACGGGATGAGTTAATGGATTATCTAAAAGAAAATGAAATTTATACAGGTTTACATTATCCAATTCCATGTCATCTGCAGAACGCATATAAATTTTTAGGGTATAAAGAAGGCGATTCCCCTGTGAGTGAAAAATATTCTAAAGAGATCCTCTCACTTCCAATGTCTGAACAGCTCAAAGAAGACGAGATAAAATATGTATCTGAGAAGATCAAAGAATTCTATACAAACTCAATGTTCAGTGTTTAATGCCTGTCCTGTAAGGAGCCTGCGACTGTACAGGATTGAATTTTGAATGTTTAATTTTTAATTGATTATGAAATCAGAAAACACCATTAAGGATAAATCTTTTGAATTTGCGTTGAAGATTATTGATTTGTATAAATATCTTCGCCATGAGAAAAAGGAATATGTGATATCAAAGCAATTATTAAGGTCTGGCACATCTATTGGAGCGAACGTAGAGGAAGCCCAAGCCGCACAAAGTAAAAAGGACTTTATATCGAAAATGTCTATAGCGGCGAAAGAAGCAAGAGAAACACATTACTGGCTAAGACTGCTGAAACATGGTGAATTTATTATCAAGGATGATCTGTTAGAAGATTGTGACGAACTTATCAAATTATTGACCTCAATTGTTAAAACTTCATCAGAAAATAATTCATAATTCACCATTCACCATTCACCATTCATAATTCACCATTCACCATTCATAATTCACCATTACTTTTATGTGATTGTGAAGAATTAATCAAACTTTTAACATCAATCGTCAAATCTTCATAAGAAAATAATTAAAAATTAAGCATTATTTTTCCTCTTTTCATTTGGAGTGCACCGACCGTGTCGGTGCATGCAGTGACCCCGCCGTAGCGGGAGAAGCAATCCCTATCCCCAATCTGTCATTGCGAGGAGCGTAGCGACGTGGCAATCCCAATCCCAGTCTTTATTGTCTTTATTATTAGCCAATAATTCATCCTCAACGTGTCATTGGTTCCGCACGGTTGGGATTTCCTTCCGGAACGATCCCGCCGTAGCGGGAGAAGCAATGCCTAATTCTAAGTGCGACTTTCTCTTACCTTCACTCACAATTTAAAACCAATACAAAATGCCTTAATAGACCGCCACAGTCGTCCACCAGCTGGCGGACTTTTTGCCCTTTTAAGTAATGAAGTTTACTTTAACCTTACATCACGTCGAAGAGGTGCCTACTTATCAGGGCGAGCAATGACAGAAAGTGCACATTTGGAGTGCACCGACCGTGTCGGTGCATCCGCTAGCTGGCGGACTCCAAAGAAAAGGTTATAAAGTTGGAGTTAAGGCTGAGGCTGTCATTGCGAGCCCTTCTCCCCTCTGCTCCCCATCTCCTCTGTTTGCAAAAACTAGAGAAATTCTATCACTAACTGCTACTTACTCTATACTCCCTACTTACTACTTCTTACAAAGTATTTGTATATATTTCCAATAATTGTTATTATTAACAAGTAATGGAAATATAATTTGCAATTGGTATGAATTATTTTGTTTTTCGGCAGAAAATGAAATCTTTTCCTATCTTCTCAGTTCAAGAGATTGAAAAGCAATTTCCGGATTTTGATAGCCGCCGACTGGTAGAATGGCAGGCAAAAGGTTATATCCAAAAACTTAGAAATCTCTACTATTGTTTTAAAGATGTCCCGATTAATGAACCATCCCGCTATTATATTGCCAATCAGCTGTATTGCCCCTCGTATGTATCCCTGGAATCAGCATTTGAGCATTACGGCTTTATTCCGGAGGGAGTATTTCAAACTGTTTCCTGCACTACCCTAAAAAGCCAAAGATTTGAGACACCGGCCGGAACGTTTATATATCACCACCTAAAGCAGAGGATGTTTTTTGGCTACCACCTTGTCCCCTGGAAACAGTATCATTATGCATTAGCCGAACCACAAAAAGCGCTTATTGATTTTCTTTATCTTAATCCCGATGTGCAAAGTATTCAAGATATTGAAGCAAAACGTTGGAACGTATTTTCAATCAATGAGCAGATTGACCGGAAAAAGTTAGATATATACGAAATGTATATAGCTTCACCGGCTTTAAGTAAAAGACTAAAAATATTAAAAGAGTTTCTCAATGCTTAGTCTTAGAGAAATACAAAACTTTTTTCCAGAAGAGCTTTACCGCTATCCGCAATTTATGCTCCGCGAATACTTGCAATGCAAAATTTTGGAGATTGTGTATTCCAGCCAATATGCAACCTCACTCTGTTTTCTGGGCGGAACGTGTCTCCGTATTGTTCATGGGAATCGCCGTTTTTCTGAGGATATAGATTTTGACAATCTTGATTTGAACGAAGAAAAATTTGTGCGGCTTGCGGACATCATCAAGAGACAATTACAGCGAGAAGGGTATCAAGTAGAGCTGAAAGTTGTGATGCGCGGTGCCTGGCATTGTTATATTAGATTTCCTGGTATGCTATTTAAGGAAGAACTTTCCGGACACAGAGAAGAAAAAATCCTGATCCGATTGGATACCGAGCCTCAGTTATTCAGTTATAGTCCTGATAGATTTATTCTGAATAGGTTTGAAGTTTTCACAACAATTTTGGCTACTCCGTTACCGCTTCTATTATCGCAGAAATTCTATGCCATTGTCAATCGCGACCGTAAACAGGGTCGTGATTTTTTCGATGCTGTATTTCTAATGAGCCGAGGTATTAATCCGGATTATGAGTTTTTACATGCTAAATTAGGTATCGCTAATGCCGACTCTTTGAAAAAACTAATTCTTGATGAATGTCAATCTCTGGATATGGAAAAAATAGCCGATGATGTAGAGCCGTTTCTTTTTGATTCAAAAGACAAACAAAAAGTGGTCCAATTTGTAGATTATTTCAAGCAGAGTTTTTGATCTCAATCTTTCATTGATCCCGCTTTGGCGGAATTTCCTTCCGGAACGATCCCGCCCTGGCGGGATGGCAATCCCCATCCCCAATGTGTCATTGCGAGGAGCGTAGCGACGTGGCAATCCCTATCCCAGTCTTCATAAGTATTCAATAATGCAAAAACATTACTACGTATATATAATGACTAATGAAAACGATACTGTACTATATACCGGAATTACTAGTAATCTGAAAGTCAGGGTCTATCAACATAAAAATAAATTAGCAAAAGGATTTACCAATAAATATAATGTCAATAAGCTCGTATATGCTGAAGTTTATGATTATGTTTGGGATGCACTAAGAAGAGAAAAGCAGATCAAATCAGGCTCAAGGCAGAAGAAGATAGGTTTAGTAAATAATAGTAATCCTGAATGGAAAGATTTATCAGATGATTTAGATTATGAATGATAAACACTTTTGTAATATATGGGGAGAATGTCATTCCGATCCCGCCGTAGCGGGAGGGCAATCCCTCAAGCTGTCATTGCGAGGAGCGTAGCGACGTGGCAATCCCTATCCCAGTCTTTATTATTAGCCAATAATGCCTTCTCAATCTTTCATTGATCCCGCTTTGGCGGGATTTCCTACCGGAACGATCCCGCCGTAGCGGGAGAAGCAATCCCCATCCCGTAAGATTCATAAGCCTTTACCAACCTGAATAATTGAATTTTCAGCCTCTTACGAGACTTTTTGCCACCAAGGCACCAAGACACAAAAAAATTAGATTTAAGGTGGAGATAGAGAGAAAGGAAATCATTGAAAGCCCTTGACTTAAGTCGGCGTTAGACAACTTGAGTTAAGGGCTTTAAAATAAATCAGGCAAAGGTTAAATCCGTGATCAAATGACCAAATTAATATTATACTTTACATTTGGTTCAGCTGTTTGTATATTAGACTTAGTATATGGTTGAGTTAAAAACTGATCAAATCAAATTCAGAAATGTCATAACGGAGATTGTCAAATATCTCCAATCTCCGGAGGCAATTGTTATTACCGGAATGCGAAGAACCGGTAAAACAACAATTCTGAACTACTTTTTTAATCAAATAGACTCAAAAAATAAAATATATCTTGACCTGGAAAATCCCATCAATAGGATGTATTTCGAAGAATCTAACTATGAAAAAATTAAAACCTCATTTGAGGTCCTGGGACTAGATTTTTCCCAAAAATCCTTTGTTTTCCTTGATGAAATCCAATTCGTTGCCAATCTTCCATCAGTCGTTAAATATTTTATTGACCACTATCGGATAAAATTTTTCCTTACCGGTTCAGCCAGTTTTTATTTGAAAAATTTATTTACTGAGTCATTATCGGGCAGAAAAGTTATTTTTGAATTATTTCCGTTGACTTTCAGGGAATTTTTAATATTTAAAGATTCATCGTTGAAAATACCCGATGATTCCAAGAAGATTACTCGATCAATCTTCGATACAATAATACCTCTTTATAATGAATATCTTACTTTCGGCGGATTCCCCGGAGTAGTATTAAAATCTAACGCTGATGAGAAAAAGAGAGCCTTGGAGGAAATTTTTACCTCATTTTTCCAGATGGAAGTTGTTCATCTTGGTGATTTCAGAAAGAATGATGTAATCAGGGATCTGATCCTACTTCTAATGCAAAGGGTTGGTACAAAGTTGGATGTTCAGAAACTATCTAACGAGCTGGGTGTTTCTCGGACTACCTTGAATGAACATCTGTCCTTTCTGGAAAGCACCTATTTTATCAAAAGAGTGCGACCTTTCAGTAAGGGGCGGGATTATGAAATTAGGAAAGCGCCAAAAGTCTATCTTTGCGACTCCGGACTGGCAAATCACTTTGCCAAGTTGAGTCCTGGAACCATTTTCGAAAACTCTGTTTTCCAAAACTTGATAACTAATGGTGAAGTCAATTATTATCAGAAAAAGAGTGGCGTAGAAATTGATTTTATTCTTAATAAAAAAGTCGCCTACGAAGTAAAAATGACTCCCGATGAATCTGATGTCAGACGATTAAAGCATTTATCTCAAGAATTAGGGATAGAAGAATTTAAGATTATTTCCGGAAATTACACTTCTTTAGAAAATGCCTTATACGGTTTTATGATTTAATGGTTTAATGTTGAGTTTGCTAATGACATATTAATCGTGATTAAGGCATAGGGCGTATGGAGTACAACTGTCAAGGATCGTTAAAAGTGTACATTTGGAGTGCACCGAGCATTTGGAGTGCACCGACCGTGTCGGTGCATGCAGTGACCCCGCCACGCTTCGCTGCGGGATCACTACACTCCATATCTTCACCTGAAAAATACCTTTTTGTGTCATTGCGATCCCGCCGTAGCGGGAGGGCAATCCCTATCCTCAAGCTGTCATTGCGATCCCGCCATAGCGGGAGGGCAATCCCTCAAGCTGTCATTGCGAGGAGCGTAGCGACGTGGCAATCCCCATCCCGTAAAATTCATAACCCTTACCCTTACCAACATTCAAAGTCTATTCACTCTGCCCTTACGGATTACCACGCTCCGACTGCGTCTCCGCTCGTAATGACAGAGTGGAAAATGTCATTGCGATCCCGCCGTAGCGGGAGAAGCAATCCCTATCCCAGTCTTTATTATTAGCCGATAATGCCTTCTCAATCTTTCATTGATTCCGCTTTGGCGGGATTTCCTTCCGGAACGATCCCGCCATAGCGGGAGTACAATCCCTCAAGCTGTCATTGCGAGGAGCGTAGCGACGTGGCAATCCCTATCCCGTATAATTCACAAACCCCCACCTTCATTGTCTATTAAAAATTCTGATCAATTTTGCCACTGACCTCTGCTCTTAGACCTCTGCCTTATAACATTACAATTCTATTGCAATATATTAATCAATATATTATATTCCTAACGTAATATATGGAAAAAGAAAAGCTAAAAGAACTGATAATCGAACATAAAGAAAAGTTCTTAAAAAAGACTGAACTGGTCAAAAGAGAAATTCAGAAGGATATTGCCCCCCTTTTGAATCAGAGAGAAATCATTATAATTACCGGCGTAAGAAGAGGTGGCAAGTCCTCGCTTATGAGATTAATTTCTAATGACCTTATCGAAAAATATGATATTCTACAAGATAATATTCTCTACCTGAATTTCGAAGATGAAAGATTTACTTATTTTGACATTAACGATTTTGAGCAAGTTTATGAAATATTTCTGGAATTGTATCATCCTGTGGGCAGAAAATACTTTTTTTTAGATGAAATTCAAAATGTAAAAGGCTGGGAAAAATGGTTGAATAGGCTTTATGAATTTGAAGATCTAAAAATATTTGTCACCGGTTCAAATGCCACGTTATTGAGTTCCGAAATAGCCACGGCATTGACGGGCAGGAATAGGCAACTAATTGTTTATCCATTCTCTTTTAATGAATTTTTATCGTTAAGAAGTTATTCTATAACTGAGAAGGATTTTTATTTAAGAGAAAAGCGCATAGAAATAAAAAGATTATTTGATGAGTACCTTAAGTTGGGTGGTTTTCCTGAGGTCTTAAAGATCAGCGATAATACCCTATTAGAACAGTACCTTAAGGATATAATTTACCGGGATGTAATTGCGCGCTATTCGATAAGGAATATAAAAGAGATAAAAGAACTTATTCTATATCTGGCATCCAATATTGGGACAATCCAGAGTTACAACAATCTCCGAGAAATGATAAATGTAAAAAGCCTCAATACTATAAAGAACTATTTAGAAATGCTGGAAAATGTCTTTCTGTTTTTTAAAATAGACTTGTTCTCATTTTCGGTTAAAAAGCAGATTTACAATCCGTCAAAAATTTACTCAGTTGATTCAGCCCTAAGTAATGCGATTGCTTTTAAGTTTTCTGAAAATTTGGGACATATTTATGAAAATATAGTGTTTATAGAATTGCAAAGGAGAAATAAAGTGGTCTTTTACTGGAAATCAAAGAGGGGGCGGGAAGTTGATTTTGTTATTAAAAGTGGATTAAAAATTGATGAAGCTATTCAAGTTTGTTTTTCATTCACAGATAAAAAGACGCGTGATAGAGAGCTTGAAAGTCTATTATCCGCTAAAAATGAGTTGAATGTAGATAACCTTGTGATGATCACGGAAGATGAAAAAGGGGAGGAGGTAATTGACGGTGCAACAGTCAGAATCATTCCCTTGTGGAAATGGTTACTCCAGTCTGAGTAAAATTGCGGGAGGGCAATCCCTCAATCTGTCATTGATTCCGCTCCTGCGGAATTTCCTACCGGAACGATCCCGCCGTAGCGGGAGGGCAATCCCTATCCCCAATCTGTCATTGATCCAGCAGGATTTCCTACCGGAACGAGGAGCGTAGCGACGTGGCAATCCCTATCCCAGTCTTCATTGTCTTTATTATTAGCCAATAATCCATCCTCAACGTATCATTGATTCCGCTTTGGCGGAATTTCCTACCGGAACGAGGAGCGTAGCGACGTGGCAATCCCTATCCCAGTCTTCTTCATAAGTATTCAATAATGCAAAAACATTACTACGTATATATAATGACTAATGAAAATGATACCGTGCTATATACCGGAATTACTAGTAATCTGAAAGTCAGGGTCTATCAACATAAAAATAAATTAGCAAAAGGATTTACCAATAAATATAATGTCAATAAGCTCGTATATGCTGAAGTTTATGATTATGTTTGGGATGCACTAAGAAGAGAAAAGCAGATCAAATCAGGCTCAAGGCAGAAGAAGATAGGTTTAGTAAATAATAGTAATCCTGAATGGAAAGATTTATCAGATGATTTAGATTATGAATGATAAACACTTTTGTAATATATGGGGAGAATGTCATTGATTCCGCCGTAGCGACGTGGCAATCCCTCAAGCTGTCATTGCGAGCGAACAAAGTGAGCGTGGCAATCCCAATCCCGTAAAATTCACAAACCTTTACCTTTATTGACCATTACAGATTTACTCGTAATGCCATTACGGATTACCACGCTCCGACTGCGTCTCCGCTCATAGTGACAGAGTGGAAAATGTCATTGCGATCCCGCCGTAGCGGGAGGGCAATCCCTCAATCTGTCATTGCGATCCCGCCGTAGCGGGAGAAGCAATCCCTATCCCAGTCTTTATTATTAGCCAATAATGCCTCCTCAATCTTTCATTGATTCCGCCCCTGCGGAATTTCCTACCGGAATAATCCTATCTTTCGTTTTTTATTCTTTAAAATCCACTTAATAAAACATTTAAGTCATTTGGCCAAACATTTTTCCAGTCAAACAAAGTTGCCAAACGATTTGGCCAAACATTTTACCCGTTTAACAAAGTGGCCAAACGATTTGGCCAAACATTTTAACCGGTTAACAAAGTGGCAAAACAATTTAGCCAAACATTTTACCCGTTTAACAAAGTGGCAAAACGATTTAGCCAAACATTTTACCGGTCAAACAAAATGGCCAAATGGTTTATCAAAATTGATAAGTGAGTAAAATGTTTTTCCAATTGGTTAAAATTGACAACGCTAGGGCAATTTATCATAATGTAAATTATAGGGTACTTAACTTAATTACGCATTACTATGGTTATGATATTTTGATCTAGAGCCGAGAATAGTATTATTTTCTCCTATTGACTAAAGATTAAATAACCAATATATTTCAGATAGAATTGATTTTTGATATTTTAGTTATTTAGTATAAAAAGCAAAACCTCCCAGAACTGGAGTTCCGGGAGGTTTCAGAGACGAGGAATGGTTCAGTTGTTACTGGAGATTACCAGTTTCATCTGAACCATTTCCATTTTTCGGCTTACGTGCCTTCATAGTATCGAGCCCGAACTCAACCAATCGTGGGTCATATTTACCGAAATGGGCATAAAGCGCATCTCGCATACGACGCAAAAGATCAACTGACCGATCGCGTACGGCATATAAGTCTTTAGTTGCTTTTTCAGCAATACCAGCCGCTTGTACCTGATTTTGAAGTGCACTGGTTAATTCCGTAACGCAAGCGTCGAGTTCGTCTTTCGACGGACTTACTGGAACGTAAGTCTCGGCATATTTTGCCAATGCCGCCGACATCATCTGTAACTGCGCAATGAGCAGCGCAGGCCTTGGTAGAATCAATTTAGCCATGGTTCTCACCTCCTTCCTAATTTGTTCCTGTTAAAAACAGCCAGAAAAACCAGAAACTTTGGGTTAAAGTACAATTGGGCTTGTTTTTATTTTTTCGATAATGTCAAAAAGCAAATATCGTTCGACTACCCTTAATATATCTATTAATTGCGTTATTTGCAAGTAAAAATAAAATATATGTGTGTTTATCGCACAATGGTCTTGCATATCATCAAGTATTGCTTTAAATTAAGTCAGCAATGAAAAAGGAGTAAAAAAAAATGCAACGTCTAATTAGCATCCTGCGTCGGGAGCGGGAAAAAGCGCACCTGACGCAAAATGATTTGGCGCAACGTATGAATTGTTCTCGGGATACAATCGCTCGCATCGAGACCGGACGACAGGTCATTAATCTCGACCAGTTGTTGGGATATATTCGTATTTGCCAGATCAATCCGAATGTTATTTTAAAGGCTTTTGAGCCTGAAAAACCGGCTGAATTTGCCTTTATGTTGCGTATGCATAATGTCCATTATATTACTGACCAAACCAGACAACAGTTTGCCGATTGGTACTCGGCTTGTGAAAAAAGTCGGACTAATGAACATATCATTATACGAGAATTACCTGATCTTAAATACGATGAAAGCCAGGACCCTCGTCACAGTGGCGAACAACATGCAATTGTCACCCGCGCAAATTGGAATTTAGGTAGCGTTCCTATTCAAGACCCCGTTAGTCTGATTAGTGATCTTGGAATTTTTATCCAGGGTGCCGATTTAGGCAATAACGATCTTTTCGCTTTGACCGGTAAGAGGAATGATTCTAACCAGTATGGGATGATTATCAATACTAATAGTGCCATTACCATCGAACGCCAGAGATTTTCCATTTTTCATGAGTTAGCCCATCTGATAGCCCACCGCGATGATTTTTCCATTGATTATAATGAAACTGGTAAAGGAAGGTCTAAAGATCCCAGAGAAATTTACGCTGATGCCTTTGCTGGTGCGTTTTTAGTTCCTCAAGATGAATTGGAGCGTTTTATTCAAATTGCTAATGCCAGAAGCCCCCTTAATCTTGGTAGCTGGATTCTGGAAGCCAAACGTTATTTTGGAGTCAGTTATCAAACCATATTACTGCGACTAAAATCTATTGGATATTTTAAAAACGACCGTCAATTCGGGATAATATTTGGCAAGTTGCGAAAAATTTACGGTTCTAATGAGCCTAATCCAATTACCACACCGCTGAGTTTCATCAATACGCCCGATTGGCCAGATACTATCGTCTTTAAATTCTCCAGCTAAAATAGCAATGTGCTATTGAGATTAAGTTTTAATTGGCTTTAAAAAAGAAAAAGTCCCGAAAATCGGGACTTTTTTTATTAACACTGATATTTTCTAAAAGACCTTAGAATGGGTAAGCAATACCAAGCAGTAATCCGTTTTCGGTATGCTGGTAATCAGCATCAGGATAGAACGGATCGCCGTTCTGATCTTTAACATCGCCCATTACAAAAACGCCCTGAGTGAAGCGCAAATCAATTTCGACTGGCTTGCCAACCAAGCTCTGCAGGTTGTATTTTACCCCTACGCCCAGATTTAACCCGAAGGAAGATGCCGGGTCAAATTCTCTACTCCAATTCGGGAAATCCCAGGATTGATAATTGTACTGCAGACCAGCAACAACAAAAATACCTAATGCTGGATACTCAAATCCAATGGCTTTCATGATTAAATCGGTTAGATCATAACGTCCGAGTGCCAGAACTGAGATGACATTGGTTTTTGCTTCTTCGTATGCAGAACCTTCATAACCGTCTTTAATATTCCACATTCCGTAACCGACCATAACTTCGGCGGTCAATGGTTGAAGAACCATTGGTAATTGTACCCAGTTGCCAATATTCAGTTGAGCGCCACCCTGAATTCTCATACCCATATTGAATAATGCACCGGTTCCTGGATCGCCCCAGGGTTCGATTGGACCAAAATTCAAATAAGCTTTGGCTATCCAGCTAGGCATGAAAACGTCTGGTTCTTCAGTAACTACTTCTTCTTCGATTGCTTCTTCAACGACCTCTTCTTCAACAACCTCTTCCTCAACGGGAGGCATCTCCTCCTGTGCAAATGAACTGATTGTTAAAGTGAGCATAAAAGCAATAGCAAGAACTAAGATAGAAAAGAACTTACTTTCCTTCACAATAACCTCCTTTATTAAATATTGATTTTCTCATAGCCATTTTAACTTATAGTTAATATATATATAGTTTTTTAATATGTCAATAGAATTTTTTAATTAGTATTTAAAAATAAAATAATTTTATCCGGCTTATATTTACCATAAAAGGAATACAAGTAATTGATATTATATGAATAAGAGTAAAATGGTGATTTATATCACGGTTCTTCTAGGGGAATTAATGAGGAATTTTTAGACAGGATTAATAAGATATTTCTTTATTCGGTAAATGAGTAAAATCCCAAACTCCAAATTCCAAATCACAAATAGCCAAACCAATTTCCGCAAAACTGTCTTCCGCCTACCTTCTCTATCTCTTTACTCAGCCTCTTTTCTCAGCCTCTTTACCAATGACCAATGACTAATGACTAATGACCATTCTCAGCCTCAGTCTCTTTTCTCAACCTCTTTACTCAGCCTCTTTACTAAACCCCAATGACCAATGACCAGTGACCAATGACCAATGACCAATCTCAGCCTCAGCCTCTTTACTAATGACCAATGACCAATGACCAATGACCATTCTCAGCCTCAGTCTCTTTTCTCAGCCTCTTTACTAAAACTTATTCTTCGAGTCTTTGTGGTGAAACAAGTTTCTCTGTTCTTTTTTCCTTTGCCGAAAAAAGAACCAAAAAAGGCAACGGCTAAAGAACATCTCACGGGGGTTC
>Ga0208695_1000600_pt1 | contig 37130 bp, 23 predicted proteins | sample AD_UKC111_MetaG_FD_184449 | JGI IMG/M metagenome (GOLD analysis project Ga0208695, IMG submission 184449) | Active sludge microbial communities of municipal wastewater-treating anaerobic digesters from Hong Kong - AD_UKC111_MetaG (SPAdes)... | ecosystem: Engineered > Bioreactor > Anaerobic >...
CTATTGATGGTGATAGTTTTACGGTATTTGCACCTCTCGTTGGTTGAACGATATTCTGATCCAACACATGATTATAAGTTACGTCGTCTCTAAAGCTAAAATCTAATTTGAAATTCAAATTATTGGGTTGATTAGCACCACCTACAGCAACTGGTGCTGTTGTTTTCTTCGCATTTTTGTCTTTTTTATCTTTCTTAGTTTTCAACTTTATGGATGGATCCAAATTGGTCAAGAAATCTAAAAAGGATAATCTGATATTTTTAGCAGTATAGCCAAAACCAAAAGTAATATCCGTAGTTTTCGTTTCAGATAATTGATAATCGATAAAACTCATCGACAAATTTCTCGATTTTTTATAATCAAATTTAAAGCTCATGTCATTTTTTAACCGCATATCCACACCGATTAATGGTGCAAATTGTTCGTTTACAACCACATTTGGTATTGTAAATCTTGCATAGTAGCTTCCAGTAATCGTATTTATTTTTGTAGGTTGAATAGGATCGTACAATAAATCACTTGCAAAAGAAGCAACAGTCATTGTAGATTTATAGCTATGTGTCAATTGGAAACTTTGTAGGATGTCCTTAAACATCGGCAACCTAGAGAGTCCATTATAATTCAATCTCCAGTTCGGAATAGGCATCATTTTGAACACATTTGTTTGGAACGTATTCGGATCTTTTCCTGCATAAGCACTTAAAAAAGAAGGAATTAGAACATTCAACTGAGATCGTCCATAACCTTCTTTATAGCCAAGATCAATTTCATGTGCTGCTGCTCCTGGTCCTGCCAATCTATTTGAAATTACCAATCTATTTTTTTCAAACTGATTGAATAAACCTATTAAATCATTATTTCCTTCTTTGAACATTGTCCTGATCGACATATAGCTTATAGAGTAGGAGCCAACCTCTCTTTGTGTTCTTTCATTTTTTTGAAACTCTCCACTACAATCACATTTGTAAAACTGTGTTTTGTTTTGTGCAAAATCTTGTTTTATATCCACATCCACCTTGAAATCTCTGAAAGGTTCCAAATTCAAAGTTCCAGAAATGGATTGTACATGATTGGTAAGAACAGGTTGATTCAAATATACACTTCGAGTGATCCATTCATTATTTCCTGCATTTTTGAGCCAAGCATAATCAGGTTGTTTGCCCACAACATAACCTACTCCTGGGGCATTAAAATCTTGCATACCCAAAATTGTATTTGATGGTTTGAACCCTGGAACTACGCTATTGAATTTTTCATCATACACTAATCTTGCCTTTCTAATAGTCATTAATGGTCTTATCACAATTTTTTCGAGCAAAGAAGGAACGTATTCTTCTTTTTTCTTCTCTTTCTTTTTGGCTTTTGTACCTCTAGTTGCCACTTTTGTAGAATCTAATGGATTCGTTACTGCCGATTTTGTCGGTTTAGGTCCTCTTGCAGGTGCAGTAGTGCTTCCTCCATCATTTATTTTTTTCAAATAACCCCACTGATTATATAAGGTTTCAAAATTCAAATCTCCATTGATTTGATAATTCAAAGTGTTCTGAATTACATTTCCAAGTGTATCAACATTCAATGCAGCTGCACTCCAGGTATAAGTCGAACCATATTGAGCTCTTAGATTAACCCAATCCATCAATGGAATATTCTTCAATGGAACGGTATAGTTAAGATTCAAACTATGATTATAGTTTTTATTTCTTCCACCTTTCAACAGACCTTCATTAATTTTTTTTGTTTTTTCGGCATCTGAATACCGTGACCCACTCTGACTAAACTCACTCAATTCATCTATAACTGAAGTATTTGATGCTTGGAAAGAGAATTTTAAAGACTTTGTAAAATCCCAGTTCAAGCTATAGTTTCTCAGCCAACCGTACCTCTTGTTGTAATAGGTATTTGCAATTGGGTCTTCACCAGCAAAACGATATGTGGTCTGCTGTAACTGACGATTCACTAATGAATTCACATTGAACGAATTAGGCAATAAATTCAAATTGAACTCTGAGATGAACTTCAAATACTTATCTTTTTTTACCAATTTCTTAAAAGGTGTCCAATAAGTTACATTTCTTGTATATCCATAGTCAACTTGGAATTTTCGAATGGTTAACTGATCCAACTGTATGATTGGATCTTGCCTAGTGGTTTGTGTGTTTGAATATGAAACGGAAAAGTTTTCGATATCCCATGGCATTGGTTTAGCACCAGACCTACCCACTCTTTCTTTTCTTACGTTATTAAAACTATACCCTCTAATGTGGACTTTCGTTAATGCTCTATCTAAAATTGTATCTTTATCAGCATTAGTGTTAGCTCTAGACAATTTTTCATCTAAAGTTACGTCCAAATCATAAGGATCGTATTCTGGTCTTTTGATATTACTTGAATATTGAGCATAGAATGGCAAACGAATACCCCAATTGGATGGTAGGAATTTTCCTAATTCCAAATTGGTTGCCATATCAAATATTTTTGTAGATTCTCTTGATCTTTGTAATACTCTTTGGTCTATCGATCCCCAACCAACGGAGAAATAGCTACCTGAAAAATTCAAAGTACCGAGGTCAGCCAACTTAATATCCAATTTTCCAGTGGCTGCATAGCCCCCTCTTTCATCTAATCCTGTACATCTCAATTCATTCACCCAAGCTTCACAATCAATTTGTTCATCATTGTTATTTCTGAATCCTATCATGATTCCTTTCACAAGACCATAATTCGGACTACCCTTAATTTTAACCGTTGCTGTTGGTCTATCAGGATCAGGATAAGCATATACAGAGTCAAGATTAAAGTTTGATTTATCTCTACTTAGTTTTAAATCTTTTAAAATAGATAATTTGAAATTGAAGTTATTTGAATCGGGCCAAACTAATTTTTTGTAATCATCTGAAATACTATTAAATTTATTTGCATCTAAAATATCTGATACTTTTAATGGAATTTCATATTCATAATAGTTATTTTCCAAATCGCCACCAAATCTTAGAAATGCACTAACTGTATTCTCTTTCACAACAAATGCATTTGATTCAGCACCTTCAAAATGGACGAACATTTTCATCCTTTCATATAATCTTAGATCCAAGTTAGTTAATTTATATATAGCTTTAGTTGTGTTTCCACAAAATTTTTCAAATTTAATCGCTAAAGACTGTTCGTTTTGAAGAGCATTTTGCAAGAATCCTCCAATATTGTTTTCTCTGATTATACCTGCTGGCAACACGTAATTGAATGGAGTTCTGGAGCTATTTTCCTCAATATTCACTTTATTTAAATCGAATTGATCATTTTTACAATCTGTGCTTTGGTCACTTAAAAAAGGTCTTCTATATTTTCTCCATTGATTTCTTCCCAATTCAAATTTTGCAAATCGCAAAGTAACTGGTTTTTCAAAATCCGTAAGTACAACTCTCATAAATTGAATCGCTCTAAAATCCCTTATCACTCCAATTCTTTCTTTATAGTCATTCAATGGTATTCTGAATCTATAGAATGCAAAAGTTTGTCCATTGATAGTGTAGGATAATGTATCTGTTATATAAGAATTCCCTGATGCATCAATACCATTTGTATTATCGGGTTTTAAAGGAATATTATACAAATAATAGTTTTCAGATTCTGATAATGAAAAATCTTTATTTAAGTCTTCTATATCTGGTAAATTAGTTGCAGCTTGAATATAAGTGCTATTACCATTTGACGATTTTGAGTTCCCTTGTGGATAATTATTTCTAGAATAACGTACAATCGCTGATGCATTAATATCTTTATACATCTGATCTCTAAAAAATTTGAAGTTATCGTTAGCTGGGTCACTCAGTATTTTAGAGTATGCTTCATTATCTAATGTTTTTACACTTTCGAGATAGGACTTGAAATGAATTGCTTCTTGAATATCATTCATACCATCATACCCCACATCTTGCATGGTTCGTGCTAAAGTATCTACATCAAAACTATTAGTGATTGGCGGGATTTTAGGAACAAATCCCCAAGCCGTTGTATCCACTTTTAATTGAGCATTCAAAGGAGTTGGTAAAGCATTTTCATAGAATAATTTTGAATCTGGCATCACATCTTCTGATAGATTTCCAAGGTGGATTTGTAAAGTACCAGGATTCGTATTGTCATTGATAAACGGGCTCATCAACCAAAAATCCAAATATTCAATGTTTGCTTGTTCGAAATCGGTTTGTTGCAATGCTCTCATAATTCCTCCCCATCTTGATTTCGGGTCTTTTAACAAACCATTTGGTTGTAAACCAGCTGAAATATATAGATTTGATGAATCAAATTTTACACCATTTGGCAAATCAAAATTATATGGTCCTCTTATTGAAGGATCAAAATGGATATCAAATGGATTATAAAATGTTTGTCCAGGTTGGAAAAAAGTGTTTTTAAATAGAGTTGCTGGGTCAATATTAGCCGTATATGGATCTTGATCGCTAGCTCCTCCATCTCCCTGATCTATTCTGTACCAACTGATAGCTGCTCTATTTACTCCTGATCTTAAATCATTAATGTATTTAGATTCTCTGAATCTTTCAGTTTTTACAGCATCAAACTTAATAGATCCTTTTGGCACACTGGCTAAAAACCATTGTACAGGTTGTCTCAAATCAATTGAAGATGCACTTCCTTCAAAATCGTCAATATATATTGCCCCATTGCTATCATCTCTACTCTGATTGATAGCACTTGCATGACCAGGTTGGAGCAAAGCCCCTTCTCCTGTTAAAGCAATTGATGATGGTGCTTTTGTTGAAATGAAAGGTAGTTTATCTATCATTCTCGTTATCCAAGGAGCAGGTGCATTATATTGCACGTCCATACCATAGATTCTATTATTGATTGGGTCATCGCCTATATTCACTTTTTGAGTATAAGGTCTTTCGAATAAGTGCATATAAGTAGCTCCGATATTCAAATCCCCGATCCCAAGCTGTTTGCCGAGTGAATAATCAGCACGAACACCCAACAATGTTTTGGTTTGAAAGCCAAACAAAGTATTGTCTTCATACGATATATTTATGGGCAAATTTGAGGTGATATATTCATCTTTTAATATTCTTACTTTTCCAATAGTATAATCTACTTCATAATCTACCCCTTCTACTAATTTTATCGATCCAGCTGTCACTGTAAGTCCTTTGGCAATATTGATACCGCCAAGAGAAATTTCAGAAGATGTGGAAGATTTATATTGTCCTCTGATGACAAATCTGTTTTTTTCAGTGAATTCTCTTGCATAGGTAACTGTATTATTATATAACTCAGGGTATTTATATTTCTTATTTATTATTGCTGTGTCAATATTTAATTTATCCAAACTCTTACCAAATGGCTCTAGAACTGGGAACATTATCCGACCCGTTTTGGGCTGAATAGTAACTTCGGGTACATAATCAAAAATTCCATCGGGCTGGGGATCTCCTTGAATATTCAATCTATCCAAACCAAATAAATTGATTAATGGTGTTTTTTCAAGACCTGGCTCTGGTAAAAATCTTTTCTCCAAATTACCTTGCTTCGGATCCTGATAAGCAACATCCAACCTAAAATCTTCTCTATTTGCCTGATAAGCTCCTGTTGAATAGATGTTTTTCATCATCAAATTCCAAACTGGCAAATCGACATTAGTAATTTGATTCTTTAATAGTTTCAAAAAAACAACTCTACTCGAGTCGTTGTTGCTACCCACATCATTACCAATTTCTCCTACTGAATGAACTTCAGTTCCATTGAATAAATATCGGTAGCCTACCGCTAATACCTGATTTGGTCTAAGATTAAAATTCAAAGAAATAAAGCCAAGATCAGGTTGATAGGTATATTCAGAAGGGTTAAGCTTTCTTGCTCTTAGTTTTTCGAAATCTTTACTTTGTTGATATTCGAATGGAGCTCCTTGTAATACTCTTAAAACATTATCAATTTTTCTAGAATCTTCAGATTCGTTCAATGTTTTGTATATTGGATTTGCATTATTATCAGGCAAAGCAAGCTTTACACCTGTATTACAAAGACTTAAATCATAAGAAACATTTGAATCTCTTGGGTGCATACTTGCTGATGTAAATTTCTTTACATCAGCTTCGCCTAAGTCAGCTAATGCCACCACATCTCTTACACTATTTGGCTCATTCCGATCATTGGTTACCCATACATCAATATCTGTAATTTTGATTTGTGTGCTTATTTGCGGCAAGTTTTTCATCGCTCCTTCGAACAATTCTCGATTGATATGGGAAAGGAAAAAGTGTCTATTTTCATCATATTGATCTGCAAACACAGCAAATTGTTGCACTTGACCACCACTTTGAACTTTGATGTTTTGTCTTTGCGACTTTTGTTGCGAAGCAATTCCTGTTAATCTCAAATATCCAAATTGTAATTCAGTTTTAAATCCAAACAAACTTTGTGTCCCTTGAATTAAGGTTCCTTTTAATGGCAAACTAACGTTTCCAGCCTCTATTTTTTGTACAATAGCATCTTCACTGAAATTTTTTGTATCATAATTCAACTTCATTTGGTTTTCGAAGTCGAAAGTAGCTTTCGTATTATAATTGGTACTCAGATTGAGTTTTTCCCCTATTTTTCCAGTAACATTCATACGTATGTCCATGTCAAAATCAAAATTGGTGTATTTTTGAGATTGAACTGGAAAGATTGGATTTTGATTTCTTTGATAATTTGCTCCTAACGTAACATCTATATTTCCTTGAGTTCTGATATCTACATTTGTTCCACCAAAAAGTCGGTCAATGAGTTGGTTTTTCAAATCCATTTTTTTCAATGGATCATTACTACTCAATTTTGATAAAGGATCTTTTTTGTTTGTTTTTGAATTACTTACTCCAGTTAAACGATCGAAATATTCTCTTTCTTGATTTTTTGATCTCCATTTCAGATATTCATCAAATGTCATGGATGATGGGTTCCGATAATATTCATTACCGATTTTCTCATTTATCAAGTACCTACCAGATTTTATATCATACTCAATTGACTTGTCAATAGCACTAGGATCTTTTAGGTCGAAAGGGTTCTTTTTGTATGGATTTGTAAAATCAGATGGTCTGTCCTTTATCGGAACAGTATCTAATTTTGATTGGACATTTTTATAAACAATAAATGGGTTTTCTAAGTTTTTAGAATTATAGCCTTCATCCTTTGCTCCCTTTAGAGCTGGAATTGCACATACCGCAAATGATAATAATATTAATAAAGACTTCATATTTCGATTAAAAAACATACTAATTTTTTTTGTAGAGTATAATTGTTAGTCTAAAAAACGACAATATTTTCTATTATGTACTTTTTAGATTTTTTTAACAATTATAAGCATTGGTCTTACGAAAAAAGATGCCGATTTGTTATCTCATTTATATATAATTAATTGTAATTAAGCCATTTTTATCTAATAATGCAATTGAATAAAAACTTCAACTTTATATATTCATGAATTATACCAAAATGACGAATTATCGCCTTTTCTCTAATGTAAAATTGCTAGCTTAACATTCTGAGTGACTTCTTAATTAATTCTTCAACAGTTAATGTACTATCATTTTCCTTTAATAAGGCATTCACTGTTTTTTGCACAGCTATTCTGTTGAATCCTAAAGCAACCAATGCACTTAACGCTTCATCTCTGATTGTATTGTCTTTAGTATTAGATATTATTGTTGAACCTGCTTCTCCAGACTCTTTCATTACTTTGTCCTTTAATTCCACAATAATCCTTTTGGCAGTTTTGGGTCCTATTCCTTTAACCTTGCTAAAGGTGAATACGTCTTCTTGTATTATTGCAGATTTTAATTCCTCTACATTCATTCCTGAAAGTAGAAGTCGAGCTGTATTCGTGCCAACTCCACTTACTGATAATAAAAGTAAAAAAATACTCCTTTCCGATTCAGAAGCAAAACCAAAAAGTACATGTGCATCTTCACGGATTTGAAGCCATGTTAGAATTTTAATATCTGTCATTTTCTCAAAATGACTATATGTATTTAGGCTAATATTTATATGATAACCAATTCCATTGGCTTCTACTACCATATAAGTTGGTGATTTTTCAGTAATTGTACCTTTGATGTATGAAATCATTTTTTATAATTGAGCGACAAAGGTAGAAAAATAATTTTTTAATATAATTTAATCAATTCATCTGAATTTTACGTTATTGTGTCAAAATGTAAATTAAGTTTTTACCATTTGTATTAATTGATAAAAATGTTCAATAATCTGCCATTCAAAATTCAATTGCCTGTAACAGACCCAGTTTTGGTGTTTGCAATTATTTTGTTTGTCATTTTATTGGCTCCTTTAGTACTCAATAAATTTAGAATACCAGGTATTGTTGGGTTAATACTTGCTGGTGTTGCTCTCGGACCTCATGGTTTTCATATCTTAGAACGGGATAATGCTATCATTCTTTTCGGTACTGTTGGCGTTTTGTATATTATGTTTTTGGCTGGATTGGAGATAGATTTGTTCGATTTTAATGTAAATAAGGTTAAAAGCATATTTTTTGGTCTAACTACATTTAGCATCCCCATTAGCTTAGGAATTTTTGTTTGTCATCATTTTCTTAGCTTCTCTTGGTTAGCATCTATACTTACAGCTAGTACATTTTCTTCAAACACACTTATTTCTTTCCCTATCGCTAGTCGATTGGGAATTACAAAAAATAAAGCCGTTAATATAGCTGTAGGTGGCACAATGATAACTGATATACTTGCATTATTAGTTCTTGCTGTTATTACAGCTTATGTAAAAGGAAATTTTGATAGTCAGTTTTTTAGCAAGATTTTTATATCATTTTTTGTATTTTCATTTATAATTATATGGGGATATCCTAGAATAGGAAGATGGTTTTTTAGGAATGCAAACTTTGGTGGCATTTCTCAATATACTTTCGTAATTGCAATGGTTTTTTTAGCTGGTGCAATGGCAAAAGCAGCAGGTGTCGAACCAATTATTGGCTCATTTCTAGCAGGTTTATCTTTGAATCGTCTTATACCTCGTACCTCATCTTTGATGAATCGACTCGAATTTGTTGGAAATGCACTTTTCATACCTTTTTTTCTTATAAGTGTAGGGATGTTGGTGGATCTAAGAATATTTTTCAAAGGTGAAGTTGCACTAATTATTGCTGCATCAATGACTATTTTAGGTATTTTTGGGAAATGGATTCCAGCATTTTTGACACAAATTATTTTTGGATTTTCGTCTATAGAAAGAAAAGTACTTTTTGGTCTAACTACAGCTCATGCTGCAGCTACATTAGCTGTTGTAAAAGAAGGGTATGAGCTGGGTGTAATAAATGATTATGTTTTGAATGGTTCGATCGTAATGATTCTTATCAGCTGTCTTACTAGTTCATTTATTGTCGAAAAATCAGGTCGAAAGCTAGCTATTATTGAAAATGAAAACACGCCAACTATTTCAGAGGTAAAAGATAGGATCTTAGTTCCAATATCAAATCCTGATAATTTTGAATATTTAATTGATTTTGCCAATTTGATTAAAGACCCAAAATCAAAAGAACCAATATTTCCACTTTCAGTAGTAGCTGATGGAGAAGGCTCGGAAAGCAAAGTGATGAAAAGCAATATAATGCTCGAAAAAATTACTAAATACGCCGTTGCTTCTGATAAACCTGTTCAAGTAATTACTAGAGTTAATCTAAATGTAGCTAAAGGAATCGTAGGTGCAGTAAAGGATTTGTTGATCACCGAAATTGTTATTGGTTGGAACACTCAAGCTTCAGCTACTGAATTTATTTTTGGAGGTGTAGTTGATAACTTGTTGAAAATCACTGAAAAGATGATTTTATTGGGAAAATTCTCTCAACCTATTAATACGATAAAACGAATTGTATTGGTAGTGCCACCTAAAGCAGAATATGAAATAGGCTATGGAAGATGGTTGAATACAATTGTTACTTTAGCTAAACAAAAGGGTAGTTCTATCCAAATTTTTTCTAACCCAGATACTTTTCAACAAATAGCTTATTATCTTAAAAAATATAGAATCAATATTCCTTTTAAATACACCCTTTTTGAAGAATGGGACGATTTTTTGATCCTTTCGAGAGAAGTACAAAAAGATGATTTATTCATTATTATTTCTGCTCGAATTAACTCTATCTCTCATATTCCCGCATTAGAAAATATACCTAAAAGAATTATCAAACATTTTGACAATATCAGTTGTGTATTGATTTATCCTGAGCAATATCCCGGCAGAATCAAAGAGTTAGATTATCAAACTCAAGGCATTGATGTATCTCCTATTCAAGAGAATATCAATCGATTGTCAAAATTAGGAAAATATTTGAAAGACACTTTTTTGCCAAAATCTAAGCAATAAGTGGAAGAGTAAATCCCTTAAAATATTTTGTAAAGGAGCTAATCTTTCCATTATCATCAATATTAATAACTCGATAACCAATATGATCATTGCTTACTGCAAAGTTCTCCTTGAAGTCATTGAGTTCGTAATAAGTGGATGGACATATATTTATTTCGAGAGGAAACCGCTTGACTGTTCTTTCGTGGTGATAGTGCCCACAAAAAATAAACACATTATGATAAATAGATTCAAAAAGCTTACAAAATTTTTCAGAACTTCTAAATGCATATTTATTATCCATAAATGGAACGCCCATTTTGATGGGTGGATGATGCATGAAAATAACAATATTTTTTTCTGTAACTAATTCTTTCTCCAACCATTTATATTGCTCTTCACTCATATCTCCTCTACAAGTGTCTAGAAATATAAGTTTAGTATTCTGAAAGTTTAAAGTATAATAGTATTCTTGAATATCGGGTTTTTGATAAAAAACATTGCACATCAAAGCTGAGTCATCATGATTTCCTGCAATAATCGAAAATGGCAAATTCGTTGTTATTAACTTTTTTTTTGCCCAATCATAAATTTCTTCTTCTGGTATTTCGTAACATATATCTCCAGTATGAACTAGTAAGTCTGGTTTTTCTTTGACGACCTTTTCTAATAAAAATTCAAAATTTCTTCTAACATCAATTCCAGATGTAATATCGGTCAATCTACCTATATGAGAATCAGATAGTTGTATGATCTTCATATTTATTAGTTTTCGTAAAAAGAATTATTAATAAATGTTCCTATCACCTTGCCCTTTAAATTCACACCTATAAATGGAGTATTTTTACATTTCGACCCAATATTATTTTCATCAAATATCCATTCCTGATTTGTATTAAATATGGTAAAATTTGCTTTTTCCCCAACTTTAATGGATAGATTTTGATTATATATCTCCCTTTTTTTATTGCTGATTTTTTCTACAATTTGTTCAACACTTAAAATATCTTTACCAAATGTATTCACAGCTGAATATATGATTTCTAAACCAATAGCACCAAATGCAGAATATGGAAATTCCACCTCTTTTGATTCTACATCCCAAGGTAAATGCCCACTTTCAATATAGTCTATCGTACCATCTGCAAGCCCATCCCAAAGTGATTTTTGGTCACTTTTTGATCTTAGTGGCGGATTAAATTTTAAATTTGAATCAAATTCATTCAAATCGTTATCTGTAAAAACTAAATGATGAAAATTCACAGAACAAGTTACATCTAAACCTTCTTTTTTAGCTCTTTTAATAATTTCGACACCCTCCTTTGTACTAATGCTACCAAAATGAATTTTGGCACCTAAATATTTAATTAACTTTAAATCCCTTTCAAGTAGGATTTCTTCAGCAATGGAGGGAATCCCTTTTAATCCTAAGTTCGTACTCATATTCCCTTCATGCATCTGCCCACCTTTAGCTAAGTGCTGGTCAGTAGCTTGCTGAATGATTAGACCATCAAATATTTTACAATATTCTAATGCCCTTAGCAATAATCCCGTATCTTGAATTGTCTTATTACTATCACTAAATGCTATCGCACCATTCGACTTTAGATCATATAACTCTGTAAGCTCTTTACCATTCGATCCTAACGTTATTGCTCCAATTGGTAAAATATCAATTGCTTTTCCTTCAAAGTATTTCCCCAAAAAGTTAATTGAATTTTTTGAGTCAATATGATTATGTTCATTTCCATAAGTAGCTACACATGTAAATCCACCTAGCTTGCAGGATTCGTTTAAAGTTGCTATAGTGTCACGATGTTCGCTACCTGGCTCCCCTAGATAAACACCAACATCCATCCATCCTGTGGAAATATTTTGATTTTCAAAAGAAATAATTTGATGATTTTCATTAGCAATTTCATCCTCAATTGCAGTAATTAATCCATCTTTAATTAGGATATCCTTAATAGATAAATGAAAATTAGAACTAGGATCAATAACTTTTGCTTTTTTAATTAACCACATCAGAATCGACGATTTATAGCACAAACTTAGGAAAAATAGAAGAAAAACATGTTAAATTAATAAAAATATATAAAATAATGATATTATTCTTTCATTTAACAAATAAAATTCTCAAATTTGCGTCTCATTTTTAAGAAGAAAGTGAAATTTTATTCTAACTTATTATAAACCAGTTAGTAACAATGAGAAAAGCAGATTTAGTATCAGTGATTGCTGAAAAAACTAGTGTACCAAAAGTAGATGTATTGGTAACTTTAGAAACCTTTTTCAAAGAAGTTAAAGGTTCATTAGCTGATGGAGAGAATGTTTACATCAGAGGCTTTGGAAGTTTTGTGATTAAAAGGAGGGCTAAAAAAATTGGTCGTCATATCAAACAAAACAAATCAATCGAAATTCCAGAGCATTTTATACCTTCATTCAAACCAGCAAAAGTTTTTGTTGAAGAAGTGAAAGATAATGTTACATCTATGCCTGATGATGAATCAGAAGATTAGATAAAATTTAATGTCAATGACTAGACAACAATTAATTACTGTTTTCTCTTTTTTGTCTTTGTTCTTGCTTTTATTTTTTGTTTTTGATACAAAACCAAAAAATAAACAGAAGTTAGACAAAACCAATACAGTAAACAATAGTGTTGACATTGATATTGAATTAAAAAATGCAAAAAGCGAATTAATTCAAGATTCATTAATATCTATAAATAATTTAGAATCAGAATTATTGTCTTCTAACAACAATGCATCTAAAACAGAAATTCTTAAAAAAATCTCTGGTTGGTGGTATCGTCAGAAAAATTTTGCATTAGCTGGTCTTTACGCCGAAAAAGTAGCAGAAATTGAGAACAATGATGTTGCTTGGGCAATTGCAGCTACTACTTTTGCAGAAGGAAAAGAATCAACAGATGATCAAACAAAAAAATTTTGTATTGATAAATCAAGAAACTCTTTCGAAAAAGCGGCAGCATTAGATCCGAACAATATTGCTCATAAAGTTAACTTGGCATTGTCATTTGCAGACAACCCTCCTGCTGATAATCCAATGAAAGGAATTCAAATGCTTCTTGAGTTAAGTAAAGAAAATCCTGATGAAAGTATTGTTCAGATAACTTTAGCAAAACTAGCAATAAAAACTGGTCAATATGACAAAGCTACAGCTAGATTACAAAAGTTGTTAGATAAAAACCCAAATGATAATAATGCAAATTGTTTGCTTTTTGAAATTTATTCTATTCAGGGAAATATAGAAAAAGCAGAAATTTACCATAAAAAATGCAAGTAGAAACGAATTGTTAAATATTAAAAAGTATTAATATGCCTTGCGGAAAAAAACGTAAACGTCATAAGATAGCAACCCATAAACGTAAAAAAAGACTTCGTAAGAATCGTCATAAAAAGAAAAAATAGTATTTCTTTTTAAAAGTAATATAAAGGTCTTGTATAATTGACATATTTTTATTGTCAATTATAAAGCATATGGATATCCAACCTAACAATATTGTTATTTATTGGTAGGTTGGACATTTCTATTTGTATGCCTACCTAATTAATGATTCTTCAATTGTTGAATTGATTTGTGGAAAAAGAACTAATTATTAATGCTACTAACGCAGAAGTTGAAATTGCTCTACTTGAAAATGGCTTATTAACAGAATTGCATTTTCAAAAGACAAGTAATAATTTCGTCGTTGGCGATGTATTTTTAGGACAAGTCAAAAAGCTCGTTCCAGTTAATATGAACGCTGCCTTTGTTGATATTGGTCACAAAAGAGACGCTTTTTTGCATTATACTGATTTGGGACCTCAGATTAGGTCACTTATCAAATATACAAATAGTGTTCATTCAGGAAGCAACAACTCATTTTTATTAGATAATTTTAAGCTTGAGCCAGATATTATTAAGACAGGAAGAGTAGATAATGTATTGTCAAAAAAGCAAAATATTTTGGTTCAAGTTCTAAAAGAACCTATTTCAACTAAAGGTCATCGGCTCACCTGTGAGATAACCTTACCAGGTAGATACTTGGTACTCTCTCCATTTAATAATATTGTAGCTGTTTCCAAAAAAATACCTAATCAGGAAGAAAGAAGTAGGCTATCCGAAATTCTTGAATCCATTAAGCCAAAACATTTTGGTGTAATAGCAAGGACAGCTGCCGAAGGGAAAAAAGTTGCAGAGCTACAGGAAGAAATGTCCTTAATGTTGGCAAAATGGGAAAAAATTTATCAAAAAACTAGAGGTGCAAAGCCCCCTTTAAAAGTTCTAAGCGAAATAGACAAAACCTCAATAGTTCTTCGCGATTTATTGAATGATCATTTCAATAAAATTGTTGTAAATGACAAAGAGCTATATTATAATATAAAGTCATATATCGAATCTATTGCACCAGATCAATTAAAAATATTAAATCTTTACAAAGATGGCAGACCAATTTTTGATACTCATGGCGTAACAAAACAAATAAAATCTGGATTCGGGAAAACTGTTACTTTGAAAAGTGGTGCATATCTTGTAATAGAGACAACTGAAGCTATGCATGTTATTGATGTAAATAGCGGGCATAAAGTCTCTGGCACTAGTGCTGATTCTGAAGCAGCATTATTTGCAACAAATAAAGAAGCTGCATTAGAAATTGCACGTCAAATCAGGTTAAGAGATATAGGTGGTTTAATTGTAATTGATTTCATTGATATGAAAAACATTGACCACAAGAAGGAGTTATTTAATATTATAGTAGAGCAAATGTTAAAAGACCGGGCTCAACATACAATATTACCATTAAGCAAATTTGGTTTGATGCAAATAACTAGACAAAGAGTCAGACCTGAAATTAAAATTAATACTTCAGAAATTTGTGCATCTTGTAATGGGACAGGAAAAGTAAACCCTTCAATATTAATTTCTGATGAAATCGAAAGGAACTTAAAATACATAATAAATTCAAGAACAAAAGATGCAAAAATTCAACTGCAAGTTCATCCTTATTTATATGCCTTCTTTACATCTGGTATAATTAGTAAACAATATAAGTGGTTATTAAATTATTATAAGTGGATCAAAATAATATCAAAAGATGATTTTCATATAAATGAATATAAATTTTTTGATGAAAATAATGATGAAATAAGACTCTAATTTTTTTTGAGGAGAAGAGTTATGAGGAGATAAGTGTGGAGTTAGGGATACCGTTGGGGACGGTGAAGGCTCAATTATTTCGGGCGAAGGAGATATTGCAGGAGGTAACGAGGGGTGGATTAGGGGTATTAGGTATTGATGATGAGGCGATTAGGTAGGTAATGGTGTAGGAGAAAAATTTTTTTTCAAAAAAAGATTAAAAAAAGTTTGGTAAAGTGGGTTAGTAAGTATTATTTTTGCACTCGCTTTTACGATATGACATATAGGAGTTAATAAGTAGAGGTAAGAAAGAAGAAAGTTGATTGACAGTTGGGTGAAAAAAGGGAATATTGAGAGAAGAATAGGAAAGATCTCTTTAGGGAGTAAAAGATAAATTTACTATGGAGAGTTTGATCCTGGCTCAGGATGAACGCTAGCGGCAGGCTTAATACATGCAAGTCAAGGGGTCAGCAATGGCACCGGCGGACGGGTGAGTAACACGTACATAACATACCTTTAACTGGGGGATAGCATTTGGAAACGGGTGGTAATACCGCATGTGGTTGAGTGGAGGCATCTTTGTTCAACTAAAACTCAGGTGGTTAAAGATTGGTGTGCGTCCGATTAGCTAGTTGGAGAGGTAAAGGCTCACCAAGGCGACGATCGGTAGGGGGCGTGAGAGCGTGAACCCCCACACGGGTACTGAGACACGGACCCGACTCCTACGGGAGGCAGCAGTAAGGAATATTGGTCAATGGAGGCAACTCTGAACCAGCCATGCCGCGTGAAGGATGAATGCGCTATGCGTTGTAAACTTCTTTTGGGTGGGAAGAAAACTATTAATTTATTGATAGCTGACGGTACCATCAGAATAAGCACCGGCTAACTCCGTGCCAGCAGCCGCGGTAATACGGAGGGTGCGAGCGTTATCCGGAATCACTGGGTTTAAAGGGTGCGTAGGTGGCTTTATAAGTCAGCTGTGAAATGTCTGGGCTTAACCGAGGCATTGCGGTTGATACTGTAAGGCTTGAATCAAGTTGAGGTAGCTAGAATGTGACATGTAGCGGTGAAATGCTTAGATATGTCATAGAATACCAATTGCGAAGGCAGGTTGCTAGACTTTGATTGACACTGAGGCACGAAAGCGTGGGGATCAAACAGGATTAGATACCCTGGTAGTCCACGCCCTAAACGATGCTTACTAGCTGTTTGGTAGAGATATTGAGCGGCTAAGCGAAAGCGATAAGTAAGCCACCTGGGGAGTACGCCCGCAAGGGTGAAACTCAAAGGAATTGACGGGGGTCCGCACAAGCGGTGGAGCATGTGGTTTAATTCGATGATACGCGAGGAACCTTACCTGGGCTAGAATGCTATATTAATATTATTGAAAGATAGTAGTCCTTCGGGAAGTATAGTAAGGTGCTGCATGGTTGTCGTCAGCTCGTGCCGTGAGGTGTTGGGTTAAGTCCCGCAACGAGCGCAACCCCTATCTTCAGTTGCCATCATTTAGTTGGGGACTCTGGAGAGACTGCCAGCGTAAGCTGTGAGGAAGGTGGGGATGACGTCAAATCATCATGGCCTTTATGTTCAGGGCTACACACGTGCTACAATGGTCGGTACAGAGGGTAGCGAAAGGGTGACCTTGAGCCAATCTTTCAAAGCCGATCTCAGTTCGGATTGAAGTCTGAAACTCGACTTTATGAAGGTGGAATCGCTAGTAATCGCGCATCAGCCATGGCGCGGTGAATACGTTCCCGGACCTTGTACACACCGCCCGTCAAGCCATGGAAGCTGGGGGTGCCTGAAGCTGGTGACCTAATAAGGAGCTGTCTAGGGTAAAACTAGTAACTGGGGCTAAGTCGTAACAAGGTAGCCGTACCGGAAGGTGCGGCTGGAATACCTCCTTTTAGTGCAATATTTCTAAAATTTCACCCATTTGTCATCATTTATATAAGAATGTGTTTGGGAGAGTCCTATAGCTCAGTTGGTTAGAGCGCTACACTGATAATGTAGAGGTCGGCAGTTCAAATCTGCCTGGGACTACATAATCGGAATTGGGGGATTAGCTCAGCTGGCTAGAGCACCTGCCTTGCACGCAGGGGGTCAACGGTTCGAATCCGTTATCCTCCACTATTAAATATAGCAAGTTCATTGACAGAGAGGGTTAGGTTGTTTTTTGTAAATTTTACAATAAAAAAATGGAAGTAAATCAAGGGCAAATGGGGAATGCCTTGGCTCTCAGTGAATACGAAGGACGTGGTAAGCTGCGAAAAGCTATGGGGAGGAGCAAACATCTGTTAATCCATAGATGTCCGAATGGGGAAACCTATTATATTGAAGATGTAATATTGTGGTCAACACAAATGTAACCTAGGGAACTGAAACATCTAAGTACCTAGAGGAAAATAAAACAATAGTGATTTCGTAAGTAGTGGCGAGCGAAAGCGAAGTAGCCTAAACCATTTTAAATTTTAAAGTGGGGTTGTAGGACTAATATTAATATTTAAATTAAGAAGTAGAAATTGCTGGAAAGTAATACCATAGAAAGTGATAGTCTTGTATATATATTTAAGTTAAATATTGTTAGTATCCTGAGTAGGGCGGAACTGGAGAAATTCTGTCTGAATCTGCCGGCACCATCCGGTAAGGCTAAATACACCTGAGAGACCGATAGTGAACAAGTACTGTGAAGGAAAGGTGAAAAGAACCCTAAGAAAGGGAGTGAAAAGAACCTGAAACCATTTGCTTACAAGCGGTAGGAGTTGAAAAATGACTGCGTGCCTTTTGCATAATGATCCTACGAGTTAGTCTTTATTAACAAGTTTAAGATTTTAAAAATCGTAAGCGGAGCGAAAGCAAGTTTGAATAGGGCATTAGTTAATAAAGCTAGACGCGAAACCGAGTGATCTACCCATGTCCAGGCTGAAGTTCCGGTAATCCCGGAATGGAGGGCCGAACTAGTAAGCGTTGAAAAGCTTTTGGATGAGATGTGGGTAGGGGTGAAAGGCTAATCAAACTCGGAGATAGCTCGTACTCCCCGAAATGCCTTTAGGGGCAGCGTTGTGATAATATATTCTGGAGGTAAAGCTACCGATAGGGCTAGGGGGTTTCATCGCCTACCAACCCCTGACGAACTCAGAATACCAGTATATAGTAGCAGCAGTGAGGGCCAGGGTGCTAAGGTCATGGTCCGAGAGGGGAACAACCCAGATCAACAGCTAAGGTCTCTAAATTGTTATTAAGTTGAATTAAACGAGATGAAGATGCTATGACAGCCAGGATGTTTGCTTGGAAGCAGCAATTCATTTAAAGAGTGCGTAACAGCTCACTGGTCGAGCGTTTTTGTGCGGAAAATAATCGAGCATAAAATAACATACCGAAGCTTTGAATTTTATAAATGGTAGGGGAGCATTCTATTATTATTGAATAAAGATTGTGAAATTTTTTGGAAATAATAGAAAAGCAAATGTAGGAATGAGTAACGATAATGGATGATAGAAACATCCACGCCGTAAGACTAAGGATTCCTGATCTATGTTAAACAGATCAGGGTTAGTCGGGTCCTAAGAATAAGCCGATAGGTGAAGTCGATGGCAAACCGGTTAATATTCCGGTACCTTTTATAGCTGTGATGGAGTGACGAAGAAACGAAAAGTACGCGTACTGACGGAATAGTACGTTGAAGATTTTAGGCGATGAAAAGAAGAGGAAAATCCCTTTTTGAGCTAAAGATTGATAGTACACTTAATAGTAATATTATGTGATAGTTACTGGTAGTATACTTCCTAGAAAAACTTCTAAACTATAGGTTATAAAAGCCCGTACCAAAACCGACACAGGTAGTCGAGGAGAGTATCCTAAGGCGTTCGAGTGATTCGTGGCTAAGGAACTAGGCAAAATAGTCTCGTAACTTCGGAAGAAGAGACACCACATTAATGTGGTCGCAGTTAAGAGGCCCAGGCAACTGTTTAACAAAAACATAGGGCTATGCAAAATCGTAAGATGAAGTATATGGCCTGACACCTGCCCGGTGCCGGAAGGTTAAGGAAGGAAGTTAATTGAAAAGTGAAGCTTTTAACTGAAGCCCCGGTAAACGGCGGCCGTAACTATAACGGTCCTAAGGTAGCGAAATTCCTTGTCGGGTAAGTTCCGACCTGCACGAATGGTGTAATGATCTGGGTACTGTCTCAGCCACGAGCTCGGTGAAATTGAAGTATCGGTGAAGATACCGATTACCCGCATCGGGACGGAAAGACCCCGTGAACCTTTACTATAACTTTACATTGAGCTTGGATTCAAGATGTGTAGGATAGGTGGGAGACGTTGAGAGTATTACGCTAGTAATATTGGAGTCGTTGTTGAAATACCACCCTTTTTGCATTTAGGTTCTAATTCTAATAAAGAAGACATTGTATGGTGGATAGTTTGACTGGGGTGGTCGCCTCCTAAAAAGTAACGGAGGCTTGCAAAGGTATCCTCAGCATGGTCGGTAATCATGCGTAGAGCGTATTAGTATAAGGGTGCTTGACTGAAAGGCAGACGTGCCGAGCAGGAACGAAAGTTGGCTAAAGTGATCCGGTGACACTGTATGGAAAGGTCATCGCTCAAAGGATAAAAGGTACTCCGGGGATAACAGGCTGATCTCGCCCAAGAGCTCATATCGACGGCGAGGTTTGGCACCTCGATGTCGGCTCGTCGCATCCTGGGGCTGGAGAAGGTCCCAAGGGTTGAGCTGTTCGCTCATTAAAGCGGCACGCGAGCTGGGTTCAGAACGTCGCAAGACAGTTCGGTCCCTATCTGATGTGGGCGTAGGAATATTGAAAGGAACTGACTCTAGTACGAGAGGACCGAGTTGGACGAACCTCTAGTGTGCCTGTTGTGACGCCAGTTGCAGTGCAGGGTAGCTATGTTCGGAATGGATAAGCACTGAAAGCATCTAAGTGCGAAGCCAGCCTTAAGATAAGTATTCCACCTGAAAAGGGAAGGGTTGTGGTAGACGACCACGTTGATAGGCTATAAGTGGAAGCATAGTAATATGTTGAGCTGAGTAGTACTAATTACCCGAAAGCTTCCAAAATTAAAAAATTAAATAAAAAGACCTAACCCAATCTCTAGTCAAATAAGATAAAGAAAAAGAAGAGAATATTGGTGGTTATAGCGGGAGGGATCCACCTTTTACCATTTCGAACAGAGAAGTTAAGACTCCTAGCGCTGATGGTACTGCGTCAAGAACGTGGGAGAGTAAGTAGCTGCCAATACAAATTAATTGAAAAGCTGTCTAATTAGACAGCTTTTTTTTGCCCTTTTCAAATTATTTAATACATAGTGGTAAATTTATTTTATAGTTTAATGAATTTGTAGGAAAGTAATTTTATATATTTTTTTAAGTTTTATTGGATATTTATATAATATTAATTAATTTAGCACATTATATAATTTGCTAATAATTACGGATGATTTACCCAAAAGAAATAAACTGGTATCCAATTCCTTTCTTTAGACTTTTAGTACCATTAATATTCGGAATTTTTATTTCAATCTATTTTGATATAATAAATTATGTTCTTTTTGCAATAATCCCACTATTTATTTTTTCAGTAATTAGTGCACATAAACTGAAATTATTTAAATGGCGGTGGGCTTTTGGCATTGGATTGAATTTATTTCTTTTTTGTTTTGGATACTTGATTACATATTTTTCACTCGAAACAAGATGGAATAGTCATTTTTGTAATTCAAAATTATTTAACGAATCAAAGGAATTATATGTAAAAGGAGTTGTTAATAATCAACCAGTAAAAAAGAGTACTATTAAAACTGAAATTTTAGTTCAATCCATTGGGATATCTAATGATTCTATGAGTTCTTGCAATGGGAAATTACTTTTATATTTTGACAACTCGAGAGATAATCTAAAGTTATCTTATGGTGATCAATTTGTTGCAAGATTAAAAATTAAAAAGACAATTCCATCCAAAAATGTGTTTGATTTCGATTATTCTAAGTATTTATTTTTTCAGAATATTCATTATCAGAGTTTTGTTAAATCGGATCAATGGTTATTATTAGCTAATAATAAGGGCAATTTCTTTTGGCATATAATGTATCAATGGAGAGACCAGTTAGTTGATATATTAAGAAATCATCTAAAAGGAATAAACGAACTTACTGTTGCAGAAGCATTAATAATTGGATATAGAGACGAAATTCCACAGGAAATATTGCAAGCTTATGTTTCAACAGGAGCAATGCATGTTCTATCCGTGTCTGGATTACATGTTGGTATTGTAGCAATACTTTTAGAAAGAATTTTTAGAACAAATAATATCAAATGGAAAAAAATAATGGCTCTAATTACGGTTATTTGCATTTGGATGTTTGCATTATTGTCTGGAGCTTCTTCATCGGTTCTTAGAGCTGCAGTAATGTTTAGTATATTAATTTTTGGAAAGAATTATTCCTTTAATATAAATATGTATAATATATTGGCATTTTCAGCTTTTATTTTATTGATTTTCAGGCCTTTTTTCTTTTTTGATATTGGATTTCAACTATCATATTTAGGATTGATTGGAATAATGTTTTTTCAACCCAAACTTGAAAAATTGTGGTTACCTAAAAATAGAATAATTTGGAATTGTTGGCAATTTACTACGGCGGGGTTTGCAGCTCAATTGGCGACAATGCCAATTTCTATATATCATTTTCACCAATTTCCTACTTATTTTTGGCTTAGTGGTCTGATAGTAATTCCAGCTGCTACTGGAATATTATTTGTGGGTATTACACTATTTGTAGTTCATTTTATACCTTATATTGGTTGGCTTGTAGGTTATATCTTGGATTTATTATTATGGATTACAAATAATTGTTTATTTTTTATTCAGAGTTTGCCTGGAAGTTTATTAAATAATATTTGGTTTACTATTCCTCAAACTATTTTATTTTATTTAGCTTTAATAACAATTATTTTAGGAATTTCTTTAAATAGATATCGGTTTTTACAAGTTTCTATAGTTTTATTAATTCTTGGAATTTTACCATTTAGTTTGAGGGCAATTAAAGAAGTGAATCAAAAAAATTTGATAGTTCACTTATTAAGGCATGGCAATGAAATTGATTTTGTTTCAGGGAAGAAATCCTATACATTAGTAATTGACTCTTCTTATGAAAAGTCAGGCATGTTTAGCATTAAAAATTGCAGGTCATATTATGGAGTGACTGAAGAATTCCCAATTGAAAATTGTGATAGATCTATTATTAATTATAAACCCCCATTTGTGTTATTTGAAAATAAGCTTGTTTTTCTTGGTAATACGTATTTGAAAAATTCTATTGATTGTGATATTGCAATACTGTATGATAAATTCAACTTTGATGAAACTTCAAAAATACATTGTCAAAACATTTTACTTCATCCAACCTTACAGAAAAATATAAGAGAGAAATGTTTGGCTTATTATGATGACCATACTAATATTATAGATATAGAAAAGTTAGGTACAACTATTATTGACCTTAAATGAATCCTATGAAAACGTGGCTGAGAGATTATTTTATTTTTAATAATCACGAACATAAGGGAAGTGTTATCCTGATTTTCATACTCTTATTTTTTATTGCTTTACCACAGTTTATATATTTTTATAAACCATATTATCCTAAAAATGAAAATATTAAATTAGAAAATGTACTTAATGCTTATAACAAAGCTGAATCTGATATTGAGACTATACAATTATTTGAGTTCAACCCTAATTCTGTTAGCAGAGAAGACTTTGTAAAACTAGGATTAAAAGAGAAAACTATTGATATTATACTGAACTATCGAAATAAAGGTGGGAAATTCAAATCAAAGGATGACTTTAAAAAAATGTACACATTAGATGAGCAAACATTTTTGAAATTAGAACCTTATTTGATACTTGATAACCAAGTCAATATAACTTATTCGGATAATAATAAGACAAAAGAAAATGATACAATTCATTATAAATCATTTCAATTCAATCCAAATACTATTTCTGTAGATTCTATGAAATTATTAGGATTGCTGAATGCTGAAATCAATCATTTAGTAAATTTGAGGAATAAGGGTGCAAAATTTTATAATAAATCCAATTTTAATATAAGTAGTTGGAGACAAAATAAGTTATTGGAAATTAGACCTTTATTAATATTTGAGCAAGTGCAACAATCAAAAATTATAAACCCAAATGAAGATAAACCTAACAATGTACTTCCCAGTTTGAAGTCTAATGTTGGAATAATTGACATCAATAAAGCTGATGAAGCGTTACTTAGAAATTTGAATGGAATAGGGGATGTTTATGCAAAGAAAATAATTAAAAATAGAGAACAGTTAGGAGGATATTACCAGTTAAGTCAACTTAGTTTTGTCATACCAGATACCTTATTAATTAAAATAAAACCTTACCTTGAAGTCAAGCCAAATAGTCAAAAGCGAATAAAAATCAATAAAATAGACCAAAACTCTTTAGCTTCGCATCCTTTGTTTAAATATAAAGCTGAAATGATAATAAATTATCGAAACAATCACGGTAGTTTTAAAAGCATTCAGGACATTTGGAAGATTCAAAGTATAAAAAAGGATTTTATTGACAAAGTTGAACCATACCTTGATTTTGAAGAATAATAAATGATTATTAATTTTTCTTACTTAATTAACAAAACAAATAAATTTTTTTTGGAAATATGATTAAATAAAAAATAACTTTGCAGTACAAAGTACTTTTATGGATAGAAATAATTATTTTCAACAAATTACTGATATAAAAGATATAATTGAGAAAAATACTAAGTTTAAGGCACTTAGTGGATTATCTGCAATTTTAGCAGGAATCTATGCATTAATAGGGGTTGTTATTGCCAAATTGATTATAAATAGATCAGAATCAATTATTTATTTGGAATTGAAGAACTTAAAATTTTCTTCTCAATTATATAAAATAATCCTAATTGCCTTATTGGTATTTATTTGTTCTCTAATTACTGGGATATATTTTAGCGAAAAAAATGCAAAAAAAAACAACTCAAAATTATGGACTCCAGTAGCAAAAAGAGTATTTCTAAATTTTAGTATCCCAATGTTAATCGGCGCAATATTTTGTATTTCAGTTATACTTAAAGGATATATTGATTTGATTTCTCCAATATGTCTATTATTTTATGGATTATCCCTGCTGAATATATCTTATTTTACATTTTCTGAAACTAAAATATTAGGATATTCAATTTTGTTTGTTGGTTGTTTAGCCTTGTTTTTTAGTGGTTTTGGGTTGTACTTATGGGCGTTGGGATTTGGGGTATTTCATATTGTTTATGGAATTTATATTCATATTAAATACGAAAAGTGAAGTCATTTAACGATTTGAATAAAGCTTTCGAAAATAGAATTCGCCTGGGTATTATGTCGATCCTTATGGTGGAAGATACTATTGACTTTAATTCATTGAAGAGCAGTTTGGATGTAACAGATGGGAATCTTGCTAGCCATATTAAAGCATTGGAAAACTCAGAATATATTCAATATGAAAAATCTTTTTTTGGGAAAAAACCTTTAACCAAATATAGATTAACTACACTTGGAAAGTTTGAGTTTGAAAAGCACCTCAATGCACTTGAAGCATTATTGAAAAACTTAAAATAAATTTTTTTAATTAATCACTTTGAAATTCAAAGTACTTTTATAATTTTTAAACTTTTTAAAATGAATGTTGAATCAATTATCAAACCTAAAGGAACTAATTTGTATATTAAAATTGCGTTGATTGGATTGTTGTTCGTAATGCTCATAATTCCAATATCATGGACAATGAGCTTAATTAATGAGCGTCAAAGCTTACAGCAAAATGTATTGAATGAAATTGGTGCATCTTGGGGGATGGACCAAACCATTGTTAGCCCAATAATTTGTGTTCCTTACACAACAGTTGATATTGTTGACGATAAAAAGCAAACACATCTACACGAACTTTATATCACACCAGAAAAAGTAAATGTCAAATCTGATTTGAAGAGTGAAATAAGGAAAAAAGGGATTTTTAATAGTATCGTATATCAAAGTGAGCTTCAAATTGATGGTGATTTCAAAATTGATGAACAAAATATCCCAAACCTTGAATGGGAAAAAGCAACTGTAATAACTGGGATTTCAGATCCTACAAGAATCAACAAAAGTGTGGAAATGGTGTGGAATGGTACTCCAATCGAATCAAATCCTTCAACGATGTACACAGGTTTTGTTCAAAATGGAATTCATCAAAATGTATCTATCGAACCCAATAAAGTATATCCATTCAAGATGAAAATCAATTTAAATGGCTCAAATTCAATGAGTTTTACTCCGACAGGAAAAGAGAATACTGTTCAGGTTGTATGTAATTGGCATTCCCCTTCTTTTTATGGAACTAATTTGCCCAATAAAAAGGAAATTAGTAATAAAGGATTCAGTGCAACATGGAATACTAGTGAATTCAATCGAATATTTCCACAGAGCTGGAGTGATAATAAATTTTCATTATCGAATAAATCCAACGAAAATTTTGGAGTGAAATTGATAGAAACTGCTGATCATTATCAACAAAATTCAAGAGCAGTAAAATATTCATTTTTGATAATAGGTTTAACTTTTCTAGTATATTTCCTATTTGAAATTTTATTTAAAATGAATGTTCATATTCTTCAATATTTATTGATTGGAGCAAGCTTAGCATTGTTTTACATTTTACTCTTATCCTTTTCGGAACAAGTTGGTTTTAAGAATGCCTATATTATTTCATTTTTAGCAACAATTAGTTTAATTCTGTTTTATTCTAAGAACATTTTCCAAAAATGGAAACCAGTAGGAATATTAGCAGTTTTAATGACGATATTGTACTCTTATATCTATGTATTATTGTTATTAGAGGATTATTCCCTTTTAGTTGGGTCAATTGGATTGTTCTTCATTTTATTTACAATAATGTACATTACCAGAAACACAAATTGGTTCGAAGTAGCAAAGCGATAAAGTGATTATACTAATGATAGATTGGGGAAGAAATATTTCCTCAATCTATTTTACAATTGTAGATTGTTGCATAGCTTTTTTGGCTGGAAGAATAGCTGCTAAAACACAAATAGCTATCACAATACTACAAACTGCTATAATATCAAATATCCTTAGTTCAGCTGGATAGCATTCTACTAACATCCCATCTAATTTAAATATGCAATAATTTTTCTGTAAATAGAATAAAATTAGGGCAATAGAAGTACCGATCAAACAGCTAACAACACCCATCAGTAAGCCATCACTTAAAAATATATTCCTTATTAACTGATCTCTTGCTCCTATAGCTTTTAAGGTTGCAATATCTCTTTTTTTCTCAATAACCATCATCCAAAGAGCCCCAATAAGGTTGAAAGATATTAAAATCATCATAAATGAAAGGATTGCAAAAGTTATCCATTTCTCGATGTTGGTGATTTGATGAATTGCAGCATCCTGTTGGTATCTATCTCTAACATTATATTCAGAGCCGATTTGGAATCTTATTTGCTTCGCAACATCAATTGGAGAGTTTCCGAATGTACACTTTATTTCTAACGAACTAACCATGTCTGTTACATCCATTAATTCTCTAACCAATGCAATATTGGTTATAATATATTGAAAATCAATTTCTTGCTGGGCTGAAAATATACCGACAGGGTTTATAAATCTTTTTTTGTAAGGTTGTTGAAGTGGTCCATCATCTTCTTTTTTTGGCATAAATACAGAGATTGCTGCAACTTGATCTTCTAATCCAACAGCTAATTTATTCCTCATCCCTGCCCCTAATATTGCAAAATATTGCTGATTTTTGCCAATATTAAAGTTACCTTCTTGAATAATATTATTAAAATCTGTTACTGTTTTGAAATTTTCATCTACTCCTTTTAGAATTCCAAAATCTTGTGCTCCTTTATATTCAAAAAATGATGTTTCTTCTAATGTTTGAGCAACAGCAAAGACACCAGTAATATTTTGAACATTATGTAGAAAAGCACTATCACAACGAAATACTTTTCCTTTTTTTGCAGTAATTTTAATATCTGGATTAAATGAACTGGACATATTCGAAATCATCAGTTCGAATCCATTAAAAACAGATAGCAATAAGATCATTGCTGCAGTACCAATTGCTAAGCCTAATACTGCCAAGCCTGATATTATATTGATTGCATTAGTTGATTTTTTTCCTAAAAGGTATCTTCTGGCGAATAAAAATGAAAGGTTCATAAATCTGTTTTAAGGATTTATCCTAGAATTTTCTTCTTTTGCGATTCAAATTCTAGTTCATTCAGTAAGCCTCTTTCTCTCAATTCACCCAATCTCTTGAGTTGTTCAAGCAAATCTGGAGAGGTAGCTGATTCATTATTGGAGGTAACTGGAATATTTAGTACAGAGGGTTTTAGTTTGTAGCCATTTGCTACAAAATCATCCCACTCTGGTTGGATGCGAATGAAAGCCAATGAATCATGAGTAGCAATTTTATCAAAATCGACAAAACCCAGGGTTACAGCATTGCTCAAATGTTCATAGGCTTTTTCGGCGTTTTCTGTTATGGAATATGCACAAGCTATATTGAATTGAAGGGCTGTGTCAGTTGGGTCAATTTTAATCGCTTTTTCAAAATCGGCTATTGCACCTTTGAAATCATAATCTTTATATTTGGTTATTCCAGATTGCTTTAATGGATTTTCTTTTTTTGAAATGTTATTTGGAACAGGAACCTCATATTTTCTCTTACCTTCTCTTTGATTTCTATAAATTTCTCTTTCAATTTCTCTATCTCTTTGTCGCCAAGGATCAGTATATGGTTTTAGAAATTCTCTATTGTATTTTGCATCAAAAAGTTGGTCGTTCATCACTGCCAATAGAACAGCATCAATCAATCCTAAAATAGCAGAAATGCCTGTCCAAAAGAACAAACAATAGACTATACCTAAAAAAGTTTGCCCCAAATAAAAGCGATGCACACCAAATGTGCCTAAAAAGAATGCTAAAATTGCGGCAGTATTTTTATTTCTCATTAGATGCTAATTTCAAAATGCAAATATAAATACTTTTTGAAAAGCTTATGCTAAAATTCGGCAAGTAAGTACAGTAAAATCGTCAGGATAAGGCAAATCGCCTATGAAAAGGTTAACTTGTTCGAGGAGGCTTTTGTTGAAATCTTTGGCTGACAAGTTTGAATTTGCCCAAGTGAATTGTTCAATGATATCATCTGTCATAAAATCTCCATTTGAATTGGAAATGTCTGATAAGCCATCCGTAAAACTCAATATTAGACAATCATGGTCTAATTGCATTTCTCCAATTTCGATGGACGGCAAGTTAGGAAATATTCCTAATATCGTACTTCCTTTATTTAGTCGATAGATTTTGTCTTCCATCACCATCACTGGTGGAGTGTGTCCAGCATTGATATATCGCAGCATTTTGGTATTCCGATCATATTCAGCTATAAAACAAGTGATGAATCGCTCTCCTTTGGTGGTGCGGATGACAGCTTCATTTAACTCAATGATTAAATCTTGAAGAATAGGTTGTTTGTGAATTAGACTATGCAAATAACCTTGAAAATTTGCCATCAACAATGCTGCTGCAACTCCTTTTCCTGAAATATCAGCTATACAAAATGCAAACTTGTCGTGATCAAATGGTATATAATCGAAATAATCTCCTCCTATACTCGAATGGGGTTTATAAATACTTGCAAATTGGTGATTACCAATAGTTGGCAAAACTTGAGGCACTAGCATCAACTGCATTTCAGTACCCAATGCCATTTCTCTTCTCAATCGATCTTCTTCAATTTGTCTTTTGAAAAGCCTTTTATTTTCAATGGCAGAAATGACGATATTTGTGATGGTAATGATAAATTCAAGCTTTTCTTTAGCAATTTCTTTATCTCTAAAATCTGCTAAAAGAAGATATGCAATTGGGCTATCTTTATGAAAAACTGGAACGATGGCATCAAATTCTTTGGTAAGGCTATTTTGGTTTTTCTCGTTCAGCAATGTAGGAGAATCGTATTCTTCTAATAAATTATAGGAAATTCCAGATGGAAAAATTGAATTCAACCCAAACTGTTTGATACATTCCCAAAGATTATTTTCCGAATAAAATAATGCCATTTGATTGATGCCGATATCATTTTTCAAGAAACCAGCGAACATCTGATAGAGCTTATTTTTCTTAATATTGCTATTAATAGCTTGAGTCAACTGCAATAGTATATCTAATTGCAATTGTTTGTTGGATATAGCTTCTAATAAATCAGCTCGATTTAAAGCTTCGTATGGGATAGTTTTTTCGGAAAACATCCGATTAAAATAGTTTTGTAAGATTAAAAGTAAAAAATTATTTGAATGTAAGTAGCGAATTTTCGAAAAAAAATTAATTTTCTATAAGTTGATCAATAATTTCCTCACCCACCACATTATCTGTTTGCTTGAAATCTTTGATTTTGGGCAAATCTTTTAAGCTTCCCAAGCCAAAATAATCCATAAATTTTTCGGATGTGCTATATAGTAGAGGTCTCCCAGGTGCTTCGCTTCTACCACTTATTGCAATCAATTCTTTTTCTAACAATTTTTGGATTGCATAGTCGCAACTCACTCCTCTAATACTTTCCAAATCAGTTTTGCTCACTGGTTGGCGATAGGCAACAATTGCTAAAGTTTCTAATGCAACTTGTGATAGTTTTCTTTTTGAAGTAAGCTTTAAATGAGCCCCTACATATTGCTGGTAGGCGGGTTTTGTCATGAATCTATAGCCCGAAGAAATATAGAGTATTTCCATTGATTTTGAGAGGTCTTCATTATACATTTCTTTCAGAACATGAATAGCTTCATGAATTTCCTCGTTAGATATAGTAGAACTGGTGACTAATTCTAAGCAAGCTTTAATATCTGATACAGATATTGCATGATCTGATGAAAAAATTAAGGATTCAATAGCTGAAACTAAATGTTGCATAAGTTGTTGATTGTCAATTTTAAAATAATTGACTGTAAAATTCAATTATAACTAATTTTCAAAAAATGAATTTTGCAGATAATTCGCCAAAGATAAATAAAAATAGTTTTCTCAAAGCGTTAAAGATTTGTTAGAATAGTAAATGATATTCATACAAATCTTTTTTATCCATTTAGTATCTTTATATTTGTTTAAATATAATTGGTGAATCAACGATATTGGAACTATTTTGATCGGAATGGGCGAAAAAATACACTAGGACTTGCACATAGCCCTAGCAGTGGGCATTTAATGGTCTATTATAATCAAGAAATTCTTATAGTTGATTTTAATATTTTACATGACAAATCCTATTCATTTTATGTAGATGAAGAATTTTGTCATCTAAATATATCAATTAGCGATGGTAAATTTGATTACCAAGTGGATATTGACCATCATATAGATACACCAAAAAATATAGCAAGGAAAGCTGCTGAAATAGCCGATTGGAAAATGAAGTTGAAAATTGCAAGTATTACAATTGGTGTAATAATCATGATTTATTTTTTTGCTATTTATTGTTTTAGGCAAAATTGACAGTTCAATTTGTTGGTTTTTGACAAATTGTCTTTGAATTTCATTGATTTTTGACAATATTTCAGTTTTTTTACATTGGTTATAAATTTGATTATTCACGAATATTAACTTCAATAATTTTTTTAAGATATAAACTTATTATAGATATGACTTATGATATTTTTACTTCGAAGGCACAGGAAGCCATCCAAAAAGCACAGCAAATAGCTGCCGATCTGGATCAGCAAATGGTGGAAACCGCTCATTTAGTAAAAGGTATAATGCTAGAAGAGCCGAGTGTATCACAATTCATTTTTAATGCAATGGGTATTCAGCCCTCTGCATTGGTTGCAGAAATAGATAATATTATTCAATCGCTGCCCAGAGTTCAAGGATCAGATAAGCAATTCTTAACAAATGATGCAAACAAAGCATTAGCAAAAGCAAAAACTTATCTCAAAGAATTTGGCGATGAATTTATTTCTGTAGAATTAATTCTTTTAGCTATAATTTCTGGAAATGATAAGACTGCTAGAGCATTAAAAACTCTTGGTGCAAGTGAAGATAAGTGTAATACAGCAATTAACGAACTCAGAAAAGGTAAAAAAGTGACGAATCAGAATGCAGAAAACACCTATAATGCGTTATCAAAATATGCTATCAACCTCAATGAAAGAGCAGAGTCGGGAAAACTCGACCCAATAGTTGGAAGAGATGATGAAATTAGAAGGGTTTTGCACATACTTTCGAGAAGAAAGAAAAACAACCCTATCCTCATCGGTGAGGCTGGTGTTGGAAAAACCGCTATTGTAGAAGGAATAGCATGGAGAATTGTAAGAGAAGATGTTCCTGAAAATTTAAAATCTAAACAAATTTTTTCTTTAGACATGGCATCCATTATTGCTGGTGCAAAATTCAAAGGAGAATTTGAGGAAAGATTAAAGGCTGTTATTCAGGAGGTTATAGAGTCAAATGGCAATATCATTTTGTTTATTGACGAAATACACACATTGATTGGTGCTGGAGGTGGAAATGGAGCGATGGATGCAGCGAATATTCTGAAACCAGCTTTGGCAAGAGGGGAGATGCATACAATCGGAGCCACCACTTTAGATGAATATCAAAAATATTTCGAGAAAGATGCAGCTTTAGTCCGAAGATTCCAGACTGTTTTTGTAGATGAGCCTTCACTTGAAGATACAATTTCTATAATGAGAGGTTTGCAAGAAAGATATGAAAACTTTCATAAAATAGGAATATTGGATGAAGCATTAGTGGCAGCAGCTGAGCTTTCTCATCGATATATTTCTGATCGGCAACTGCCAGACAAAGCGATTGATTTGATAGATGAAGCTTCTGCTAAGTTAAGACTTGAGATGGACTCTGTCCCAGAAGAAGTTGATGAGTTGGATAGAAAAGTACGACAACTTGAAATTGAAAGAGAAGCGATTAAAAGAGAAAAAGATGATAAAAAATTAGCTGTCCTAAATGAGCAGATTGCAAATATGCAAGATCAACTGAATAGTTTGAGAGCAAAATGGACGAGTGAAAAAGAAATTATCAGTGCAATTCAGAACAGCAAAGAAAGAATAGAAGACCTTGAAAGACAAGCTGAAAGAGCTGAAAGAGAAAGTAATTTTGAGTTAGTTGCAACTTTAAGATATGGAAAGATAAAAGAGCAAGAAGCGATGCTAAAGGCTGCTGAAGAAAAATTGATGCAAATTCCATTAGAGGAAAGGCTTACGAATCAGCAAGTTACGGCAAATGATATTGCAGAAGTAGTAGCTAAATGGACAGGAATTCCTGTAGCAAAAATGATGCAAAGTGAGAGAGAAAAATTAATTTCTCTTGAAAGTGAGTTAGGAAAAAGGGTAATTGGACAAAAAGAAGCTGTTACTGCGGTCTCAGATGCGATCAGAAGAAATAGAGCTGGGCTATCAGATGCAAATCGACCAATAGGATCATTTATTTTCTTGGGTCCAACAGGAGTTGGTAAAACAGAATTGGCAAAAGCAATTGCTGAGGTGTTATTCGATGATGAGAATGCGATCACAAGAATAGATATGAGTGAATATATGGAGCAACATGCCGTTTCTAGGTTAGTTGGTGCACCTCCAGGTTATGTAGGTTATGATGAAGGTGGGCAATTAACGGAGGCAGTTAGAAGAAGACCATATTCAATCGTTCTGTTGGATGAGATAGAAAAGGCACACCCCGATACCTTTAATATATTATTGCAAGTATTGGATGATGGTAGATTAACCGATAATAAAGGGAGAGTAGTAAATTTCAAAAACACAATGATCATTATGACATCTAATATGGGTGCCGACAAAATTTTAGAGAATTTTGAAGATTTGGAAGCTTTGGGGGATAAACATAGAGCTGATGTGTTAGAAACTACAAAAATCGAAGTCTTTGATTTGTTAAAACAAAGATTAAGACCAGAATTTTTGAATAGGATCGATGAACAAATTATGTTTTTACCATTAACCAAACCTGAAATCAAACAAATTTTAGGCATTCAACTCAAATCATTGACTAATATGTTGAGTAAGCAAGATTTAAAAATCGAAATTACAGATTCTGCTCAAAACTTGTTAGTTGACTTAGGATATGATCCACAATTTGGTGCAAGACCATTGAAAAGAGTGCTGCAAAAAGAAGTAGTAAATGAATTGTCAAAAGAATTATTATCAGGAATGTACATAGCTGGTGATACCATCATAGTAGATAGAGATGCTAAAGGATTGACATTCAGTAAGAAGAAGATATAAAATATTAGATAAGTTAAATTTTTTTGAAACCCTTCATTCGATTGGATGAGGGGTTTCTTTTTTTTATTCTATTAGCTATTAAAAGCATCTTTCATCTGTTTTTTCAAGGCAGCTAACTCATCCCGATAATATGCTGCTGATATAAAATCGAGATCTTTTGCCGCATCCTTCATTTTCTTCTCTGTAGTTTGAATCAATTTTTCTAGTTGTGAGCGATTCATATAAGCTACTAATGGGTCTGCTGCAATTGTTATCGTTTCTTGCTCGATATAGCTTTGAGGCTCTCTTCCTCCTCTAATATCCAATATTGATTTCTGCCCAAGTATTTCTTCTTTAGATCGAATTACAGTGGTCGGCGTTATATTGTGTTTTGCATTATATTCCATTTGGATGGCTCTTCTTCTATTGGTTTCTTCAATGGTTTTTCTCATTGCATCTGTCATTTTATCTGCATAAAATATGACCAATCCATTTGAATTTCGAGCAGCTCTACCAGCAGTTTGAGTAAGTGATCTAGTATTTCGCAGAAAGCCTTCTTTATCTGCATCTAATATTGCCACCAACGAAACTTCAGGTAAATCTAAACCCTCTCTCAATAGATTCACACCAATTAGAACATCAAATTCTCCCATCCTCAAATCTCTTAGAATTTCTACCCGCTCCATCGTATCCACTTCAGAATGAATGTATTTACACTTTACATTCAGTTTTGCAAAATATTTTGCAAGCTCTTCAGACATTCTTTTTGTAAGGGTAGTAACCAACACTCTTTCCCCAATTTTTGTTCTATTATTCACTTCATCAAGTAAGTCATCTATTTGATTAATGCTGGGTCTAACATCTATTGGAGGATCCAATAATCCAGTAGGGCGAATGATTTGTTCTACAAAAAGACCTTCAGTTTGTTCTAATTCATAATCACTTGGAGTGGCACTAACAAAAATAACTTGATTCACTTTTTCCTCAAACTCATCGAAGCTCAGGGGGCGATTGTCCATTGCAGAAGGTAAACGAAAGCCAAAATTGACCAAATTCATTTTTCTTGCCCTATCACCACCCCACATTCCTCTCAATTGTGGAAGCGTCACATGGCTTTCATCAATGAACATCAAATAATCATCAGGAAAATAATCCAACAAACAGAAAGGTCTTGTTCCTTGTTTTCTGCCATCAAAAAATCGAGAATAATTCTCAATGCCAGTGCAATACCCAAGTTCTTTAATCATTTCTAAATCGAATTGAGTTCTTTCCACAATTCTTTTTGCTTCTAAATACTTTCCTTCTTGCTCAAAATATTTTTCCTGAGCCACCATTTCATCCTCAATTTCTTTGATGATTTCATTTATTTTATTTTTTGGAGCTACATATAGATTTGCAGGAAAAATGGCTGCAAAATCAAGTTTTTCTATTCTTTTACAACTTTCTTTTTCTATGGTATCAATACTTTCTATTTCGTCACCAAAAAATGTGATCCTGTATCCATAGTCAACATAAGGTAAGTTAATGTCTACTGTGTCTCCTTTCACCCTAAAAGTTCCTCTATCAAAGTTGGTTTCTGTTCTTGAATAAAGACTATTCACCAGATTATACAAAAAAATATTTCTAGAAATTTTATCACCAACTGATATTCTTATTATTCCTGCATTATAATCATCAGGATTGCCCATTCCATAAATACAAGATACTGATGCGACTACTATAATGTCTCTTCTGCCTGAAAGTATTGAAGATGTTGCTCTTAATCTCAATTTGTCCACCTCTTCATTAATCTGCAAATCTTTTTCGATATAAGTATCTGTTACAGAAATATATGCTTCAGGCTGATAATAATCGTAATATGAAACGAAATATTCAACAGCATTATCTGGAAAGAATTGTTTGAACTCGCCATAAAGTTGGGCAGTGAGCGTCTTATTATGCGTTAAAATTAAAGTCGGTTTATTTAGCTCTTTGATAACATTTGCCATCGTAAATGTTTTACCAGACCCCGTTACTCCCAACAAACATTGTGCTTTATCTCCTGATTGAATGCCTTCAATTAATTGTTTGATAGCAGATGGTTGATCGCCAGTTGGTTTGAAAGGAGAGTTCAAGACAAATTCCATGAAAAATATTATTTTGCAAATCTACAACATAAAAAGTAAACTATCTGTTGCAAAAAATTAATGATTCGTTAATGGAAAGTGGACCGAAACGAAAAACAGTACTTTCTCGTTCTATAAATAACTCAATTTTAATATTGAAATTATAATCAAAAACACACAAACACAAAATTCTATTATGATGAAATGGGTTCAATTTTTTGGAATTATTTTATTATTTATTGCAGCACCAATATATTCGCAAGTGCCTGATAATCAGAATTGGATTAGCCCTACACCCTCTGCATATATCGTTGATGGTGCTGATACTTTATATTGTATGGAGCTGCCTGTCGTTACAATTTTTGCATATCGAACATTTAGTAATGATGATGATCGATTCAATTATATGAGATACCAAAGGCATGCAACCATCGTCTATCCTTATGCTTTGGAAGCGGTGAGAACTTATAAGAAATTGCAATCTGAGTCTTCCAAAATTAGCTCTAGCGAAAGGAAAGATAAAATTTCGAAATTGCAAGATGAATTGAAAGATAAATTCGAAAAACCCTTGAAAGGATTATCGAGAACTCAAGGAAAAGTATTGATAAAAATGATTGAAAAGGAGCTTAATACTCCAGTTTATGATGTTATTAAAGATCTTAGAGGTGGTTTTACTGCTTTTTATTGGAATGCATTTGGTAGTTTGTATGGCTACAAACTCAAACATGGATATGTCGTTGGTGAAGACAAAATACTCGATTTAGTTTTAAAAGATTTTGACATTCCAGATAACATTTAATTTCTACTATTAATGAAAGTTTCGCTAAAAATAGGCTTATTTTTGCCTTAAATTAAAGCGAAATGAGTGATTTGAATTTGATAGATGGATTGGTTAAATGGAAATGCCCATCTAATATAGCATTAATCAAATATTGGGGAAAATTCGGTGAACAATTTCCACAAAACCCATCAATTAGTTTTACATTAAATAATTGTCATACAATTACCTCTATTCATTTTACTGCTAAAAAAGAATCTGAATCACAAATAATATTCAATTTCGAAGGAAAACAGAATGAAAAGTTTGAAGAAAAAGTATCCAAATTTATTAGAGGATTATATAAAAGAATGCCAGTACTAGCAACACTAGACTTGGTTATTAATTCTGAAAATTCATTC
>Ga0208695_1000603_pt1 | contig 37005 bp, 36 predicted proteins | sample AD_UKC111_MetaG_FD_184449 | JGI IMG/M metagenome (GOLD analysis project Ga0208695, IMG submission 184449) | Active sludge microbial communities of municipal wastewater-treating anaerobic digesters from Hong Kong - AD_UKC111_MetaG (SPAdes)... | ecosystem: Engineered > Bioreactor > Anaerobic >...
GTCCCCATGTCAATAGGATCGTGGAATAAATGCGATCAAATTTACAAATACATTTACAAAAAATTTGTATGAAGATAAGTTGCCAACATTTACTTGACAGTAACCAAACTTATGACTGCGTCGCATTCTTCGTATAATATGCTATAATTATTAGGAACACAGGCAAATAATAAAGGTAGCGGGGCGTTGGTATGAAAAGAAAATACCTGGTGAAGCTCAGTGAAAATAGAATATTTGTCGACGCTTATATGTCGCAGCAGCTTGGTTTTTCTTCCAGGCAGATAAAGAAGCTGTTCAAGGACAAAAAAGTATGTATTAACGGGAAACCGGCATACAGGGATAACAAGCTGAAGGATGGAGATGTTCTTGAGGTGGATTTGTCAGGAGAGGCGAGGGAGGATATAGTTCCGGAAGACATTAAGCTGGATATTGTTTACGAAGATGAATACCTCTTAGCAGTCAATAAGCCTCCTTATATGCTGGTGCACCCTACACCCAACCATCCCGGGGGAACCCTGCTTAATGCAGCCGCATATTATTTCGCAGGGAAGGGGGAGGAAGTATCGCTGCGCCTTCTGAACAGGCTGGATATGAATACCTCCGGAATTGTTGTGATGCCAAAGAACGGGCTGGTACACGGCAGGCTTGATGAAATGATGAAGTCAGGGATAGTAAAGAAATTCTACACAGCAGTCGTTGAAGGGATAGCCGTACCGGAAAAGGGGATCATTGACAAACCCATCGGAAAGGATGAATCAGATCCCATAAGGCGGAAGGTAAAAAGTGACGGGCAGCCGGCAGTTACCAAGTATGATACGTTAAAAACAGGCAAGGGCTATTCCCTGGTGCGTCTGGAGCTTGTAACGGGAAGAACTCATCAAATAAGAGTCCACCTCAGCTTTCTGGGGCATCCTATTGTAGGAGACACTCTGTACGGGAACAAAAGCAGTCTTATCGGAAGACAGGCATTACATGCATCGGACATGGAGCTGGCCCATCCTGTCACGGGCAATTTGCTCAAGCTTCATGCAGAGCTCCCGGAGGATATCCGGATGCTTGCATCCGGGCTTGGATTGGAGTGAGAACAACTTGAAAAGATTTAATACATATATAATCGATAAGGAGAATGACGGCATCAAGCTGGGGGTTTACCTTAAAAACAGGCTTATGATGTCAAGGAACGGACTGATAAAGGTGAAAAAGTCCGGTTCACTGAAGGTGAACGGATACAAAGCACATACAGACATTATTATAAAAGCAGGAGACAAGGTGGAATTTGAGCTTCCTGACCGGAACTCCGAGAACATCCTGCCTGAATTCATGCCTCTGGATATCATATTTGAAGATGATTATTTAATTGTGATAAACAAGGAAGCAGGTATACCTACCCACCCCTCCAGGAATCACTATATGGGCACCCTGGCAAACGGCCTCATGTGCCATTGGATGGAAGAGGGCAGGGATATAACCATAAGGCCGGTAAACAGGCTCGATAAAAATACCTCCGGCCTTGTTATTTTTGCAAAAAGCTCTCATATCCAGCATCTCATGTCCATAGAAGACTACAGGAGCAAGATTACAAAAGAATACCTGGCTGTTGTACAGGGTGTGGTTGGGGCAGATTCGGGCACTGTTGACGCACCTATAGCAAGGGAAAAGCTTCATTCAATCCGGAGGGTTGTGAGAGAGGACGGAGCCGAAGCAGTTACACATTACAGCGTAATTGAAAGATATGAGGACTGCAGCCTCCTTGAAATTGTACCGGAGACGGGACGAACACACCAGATAAGAGTACATATGGCTCATCTGGGCTATCCTCTGCTTGGGGATGAGCTTTATGGAGGAAGCCAGGAAAGAATAAAAAGGCATGCACTGCATGCCCATAGAATAAGTATGCTTCATCCCATAGAAAACAGAATGCTGGAATTTTCTGCCCAAATCCCTTCTGATATGAAAGAGCTTATCAAAAAACATTTTTAAGCCTTAAGGACTCCTTGTCTGGTATGTGTTTGATAAGGGTTTTCAAAGAGGAAACACTTGACAGGGCATCGTTTTTATTCTTATTCTTCACATAGGAAGCAAGCTGTGAGAGAAGCAGCTCTATATTATCAATTTCATAGTGGTCGATGAGTATCGACCAGAAGGAGCTTGTCTTATACCACTTGCCGTGAAATTCTTCAAGCTTTTCCGATGCAGTATTCCAACTTTGATTTTCTATGAATTCCTCAAGAACCGAAAGATCACTGTCAAGTTTCTGAGCCTCGGAGTTCAAGGCGTAAAGTGTTATTGCGCCTCCGGCAACAATGAGAATAGTGAGTGAAATTATTATTATCAAGGGTTTCAATTTGTCTGCCGCCCCTTTCTGAATCATTTTTTCAAAGAACTTCCTTTAAGCTGATATATAAGTTTTTTCTCCGGGTTAAGGTATGCGAAGAAAACATCTCTTGCAGATTTTATCTTGTTTTTTTTAAGCTCATTTGCCAGCCAGTTATTGCTCAGGCCGATTTTGTACAGGTTATCGGAGATTATCCGCCCGTCAATTATAACAGTGACAGGCAGGTGCTGGATTTGTGTCTTGATATTCATATCCTTCAGGGTTACGGGATTTTTTTCTTCCTTAGGAATTACGCTTAGCTGTCCGCTGGTTTCCAATATGGCATAGTTGACATCTTCAACATTGGAGAAGTTTTTCAGCCTTAATTGCTCCAGAAGGTCATTCAGATTATATCTTAACTGCTGAAGTTCTTTTTCCATGATTATTCCCCGCTCAATCAGTATGCTGGGCTTGCCGCTGATCAATCCTCTGGCCCTCTCGCTCTTAAGGGATAAATAAGATAAAAGCTCCTCCATGATGAAAAGTGTGATTATGGGAATTATTCCGTTAATCAAAGGAATACCCACTTCAGACATGGGAACTGCAGCCAAGTCCGCAATTATCAAAGCTACTACCAGCTCTGAGGGCTGAAGCTGCCCTATCTGCCTTTTCCCCATCAGCCGTAATACTATGATTATCAATATATATAGAATCAGTGTTCTGACAAATATTATAAGCAACAGGCACACCTCTCAGGTACAATGGTTGATATTAGCATAATTCCCATATTGTCAGAAAAATATTAAAATACTCCGCAGAAATATTAATATATAGGAAGGTTTAATATTGCAGAAATAAGTGGTAATATTATACTATCAACTTTTAATACTAACACTCTATAAAATACAGAACTGCATGCAGCAATTAGCTGCTGCAGAATATCAGAGAGAAAGAAATCTCCGGAAGGCCGGAGATTTAAGAAAATTAATGCCTTACACCCATTGAGATGTTATGAAGTGCTTCACCGGCTTCGTTTTCAAATATGTTTTCCACTGCCAGGTCTCCAATTGCTACGATGCCGACAAGCTTGTCATTATCTATGACCGGAAGCCTTCTTACCTGGTTTTCTGCCATTAAATCGGCAACAGCGTGAACATCCATGTCCGGGGTGGCATATTTGACATCAGTGGTCATTACCTCTGAGATTTTTTGGTTCGGGTTTCCGCTTTTTGCGACCCCGCGAAGTGTAATATCTCTGTCAGTTACAATACCGACTACTCTGTTGCCGTCAATTACAGGTACCGAGCCTACATTTAACTGATTCATAATTGATGCGGCCTTGGTAATTGTATCATTTGGCGTAACAGTGCTGACATCGGTGGTCATAATTTGTTTAACCTTCACAAGCATCCTCCTTTCATAATGAGTTGTTTAGATGTTTCGCAGTTAACATCTAATATTGAATAAAAATATTGCGAAACATTTTCCTTGATTCATATATCGTGAAATGTACATTGCTTAAATGCAAAATCAGATGCTTCAAAAGATTTTTACAATGAAAAATCATTTTCACGATATATATAGCTTTACCTTTTTATATATTTTTAGCAGTTAAAATAAACAGAAAAAAAATGAAACATTTTTTGGTTTTTTTGTGTAATATACTATATGACCTGGAGGTGGTGCTGTGAATGTAGAATCCGACATTATTGTTCGGTGCAAGAAGTATGATAAGTCTGCTTTCACAGAGCTTTTCAAAATGTATGAAAGATATCTGTATAAGCTCTGCTATAATTATGTGCAGAATGAGCAGGATGCTTTGGATATTGCCCAAGAGGTTTACATAAAGGTTTTTAACAATATTTCAAGCTTTGATGCCAAAATGCCCTTTCACCCATGGTTCAGAACGATTGCGGTAAACACATGCCTCAACTTCAAAAGGACTCTCAGATATGATTCGGTATCGCTTAATGCAGGGTATGAAGATGATAGGACTTTTGAGGAAGTAGTTGCCGCACCATGGGATGTGGAATCCGAAGTCCTGGATAAGGAATTGGGGCATATTATAAGGGAAAACCTTGAGTGCCTTAGGCCAAAACACAGGATGGTACTGATACTCAGATATTATGAAGGATTAAGCTATGAAGAGATTGCAGCAGCGCTCAAGGAGCCTCTCGGCACTGTCAAAACGGATATTTACAGGGCGAGAAACATTTTGAAGGAAAAACTTAGGAGTGCAATGAAATGAAGCTTGGAGGTGCGGAAATGAATTGTGGATTTGACAGGGAAATCATACAGAGATATGCCGACAACACCATTGACCCGCTTGAATATATTTTTCTTAAAGAACATATTAACTACTGCGGTGAGTGCAGGAAGGAACTTGATATGGTCATGACTCTGGAAAATGAGCTGTATAAGTTCTTTGATGATGATTCGGAGCTAAGAAACCTGGATATGAATATAGCAAGACTTGTTGATGACTGCATGTGTGAGCTGAATAAGAAAGAGAAGCTTAAATATACCCTGAACCGGAGCATTGAGTTCGGAAGGAAAGTGGCGGATAATTCTTTAAAGTTCGCAAAATATATTCCCGGAACCAAAATCATAGGCAAAGGAGCCAAAAAGGCTGCTTTATTCACAGGAAATCTTATGAAATCCCTTGTAAAAAAAGAAGTCGAGAAGCTATTGACTAACTTAAGGTAATTATTAATTGGGGGTATACCCGATGGTTATATTATTGATAACTCTTAAAATATTGATGTATATATTGCTTTTCTTATTAGGGCTGGCTTTCCTGCTGCTTATCATACCTGTAAATTACAGGGGACAGGTTCTGACTGCTGAGGGATTCAGGGCACAGTTTGCCTTTGGCTGGGCAGGGAAGCTGTTTGGAATAAGTGCTGAAATAAAAGGGGAGGATTATGATGTAACCCTACGGATACTGGATAAGAGAGTTCACAAGCTGAAAAGCAAGGGGCAGGAGGGGGAAAAGAAACAATCCGAGCAGAAAACAGAAAAAAAAGCGAAAGAGAAAAAAGTACCCGGATTCAGAGAGATTACCGATGGTGCATTGATAAATGAGATTCTTGAATATATAAAGAGAGTGCTGAATGTAGTAAAACCGAAGTATATTCATTTATATGGAACCTATGGCTTTGATGATCCGTCGATAACAGGAATGGTGTGCGGTGCTGCAGCAGCAATAAAGCCTATGATTCCTCATGCAAGAGTGAGGCTATATCCTGACTTTACCCAGGAAATAATAGACTTGGATTTTTGCGCTGAAGGCAGTATGATGGTGGGAAGCCTGGTTTATCAGACGATAAGAACTGTTTTGAAAAAGCCTGTAAGGAAAATATTGTTCAGAAAGAAAAAAAGTTGAAACTTTTTTAATATATAAGTGTAATTAATAATATAAACAATTATGAAAACAATTATAGGAGGATATAATAATGGAAAGTAAAACACCGATAAATGAAAGCCTGGAAACTTTATTCAGCCATCTGGAGAAATTCCTGAAAACAGAAACAGTCATCGGAGAACCGATAGCTGTCGGAGAAACAACGCTGATACCGATTATTACTGTGGCCTTTGGCTGCGGCGGAGGTGGCGGCGGCGGAAAGGATGAAAAGGGCAACGACGGAATGGGAACAGGTGTGGGCGTTGGTGCCAAAATATCTCCGGATGCTGTAATAGTCATAAGGCAAGACTCAGTCACTATGCTTCCCGTAAAGAACAGATCAAACCTTGAAAAGCTGGTCGGAATGGTTCCCGAAATAGTAAAGAAGATTAAGCTTAAAAAGGAAGACAAAGGCTGCTGCACGGAAGAAAAAAGCGAATAATTGAATACAAGGTCCGGTATAATATATGCCGGACCGTTGTTTTGCTTCTGTCTTGTTATAGAATAATCAGGAATTGTAAGTAAATAATAGTATTGAACAAGCAAATAATAAATGCTATAATATGAAAGTACATGGGACCGTAGCTCAGCTGGTTAGAGTACCACGTTGACATCGTGGGGGTCACTGGTTCGATCCCAGCCGGTCCCACCATAAAGAACTTAAAGACTATATGCAAAGTATAAGCGTATAGTCTTTTTTAGATTTTTGATGAAGAAGGAATTTGCCGAAAGGTGTCAAATAATAGAAAAGACTGGAATATGAGTATCAAGTACCATGACAGGAGGTAAGCAAAGCATGGACAAATACAATCAAGATAAAAGTAAAAGGAAAGGTTCCGGCCGGGGCATGCGGCTGCTTGTGATAGCAGGCTTAGCGGTGGTGCTGCTGTCTGTCGTGGCTTTTTATATGATGAAGCCGTCTCCGGCGGAACAGGATGCAGGGCTTATAGAAGAAAAAATTGAAGAGGATACCGTATTTGAACAAGAGGAAGCAGGGAATACAGATAGTGCAGAGAACAAAGAGAGTACAGACAACACAGAAGAAACAGCTATAACCGATAATGCCGGTACAGATTCCGGCACGGGTTCCGCGGCGAAGGAAAGTGAAGAGGATAAGGCTGCGATTAAAGACTTTCTTAAAATGCATCCCGAACAGAAAGCTGCAATGATAGAGGCGGCAGAAAAAGCGGTGTCGGCTTATGAATCAGCGGCAGTAAAAACAGCTGATGAGATAAATATGGCAGTGATACTTGGTGAAACTGCTTCATATATTGTTGAAATGGTGGGCGATATAGCTGATAAGGAAAGTTTGATGGAAAGAATAAAGGCAAAGGATGCAGCAGTATTGGCAGCGAATGGTACAAAGCCTGTAACAACGGCAGAAACCGCAAGTTCTGCACCTGCGTCAAAAGTATCAGCTCCGGAGGAAAAGGCTGCAGAAGCTGCACCGACTGCAAGCGGTGAGCAAAGTGCTCCAAAGAATGTGCAGCAGGATGAGGCAGCAAAGCCGGCAGAAGGCACGGCAGCAGCGAAATTGAAAGTCGGCAGCTATGTTCTCTTTGGGAGCTACCTGGGGGAAGCTATCCTGTGGAAGGTAGCGGATATAGGCAGCAGCGGAGCAATGTTGGTATCGGAGCATATACTTTGCCTGAAACCATTTGATGCTGCCGAGAGCGGACAATTTGAAGCGGAAGGCGGCAGCTTTACCGAGGATAAAGAAACGCAGAAATGGGGCAGCAATAAATGGAGCAGCAGTAATCTGCGTGAGTGGCTGAACAGCAGTGCGCAGAAAGTAGCATATACTACTCAGCCGCCGACGGAAAGTGCTGTGAAGGACGGCGAAAATGATTATGCAGAGGAGCCCGGCTTTCTTTCAGGCTTTTCACAAAATGAGCGCAATGCAATAATGGCGATAAATCATGGCGGCACAACCGACAAAGTGTACCTTCTTTCTGAAGCGGAACTCAGCAAGCTGGGTAAACGATATGAAGACAGACTTAGAAAGCCTACTGAAAAAGCAGTAAGTAACAGTGACTTCCAATGGGACAATAATTTAGAACCCCAAAAAAGCTGGTGGTACTGGCTGCGGACACCTTATGGAGGCACTAAACGGGGCTTGCTGGGCGTCAATAAGGACGGGGCAACCGGTTATTTCACTGCAGGTATTTCAGATGGAGGAGTACTTCCTGTTTTAAATCTGAAACCTGATACAAATATAGCCGAAGGCGACGGTACAGCTGAGAGGCCGTATGTTATGCGGTAATGGTGTCAGGTACAGAACATAAGAACATATAGTATTGTATCCGGTAGATAAGTTCTTAAGTGCTGTACCTGGCACCTATTTATGTGATATAATAATAACAAAGTAAACCCGTAACCCGCTGCACTCCTTTCGGAAAGTAAGGGAGGATTGGCCATGAAGAAGCATCGATTTTTAATTTTATTTGCATATATATTGATACTTCTCATATCCTCAGGATGTGCCGAAGCATTTCAGTATTCTATTGGCTGCGCGGATATCAAGACCAATCAGCCTTTCAGCTTTTTTATCGTATCAGATCCTCATTATATTTCAAAAGAAACCTATGACAACGGCAAGGCCTTTCAAGATTTTTTGGCTTCGGGGGACGGTAAAATGCTGAATCACACCGATGAACTTTTTGATGCGCTTATTAAGGATATTGAGTCAGAGAAACCTGATTTTCTTGTTATAACAGGAGACCTGACAAGCAACGGAACCAGGCAGAGCCATGTTGAACTGGCAGAAAGGCTGAAAACAATTGAGGAGATAGGCACCTGCGTATTTGTCGTACCGGGCAATCATGATATCCAGAATCCTTACGCCAGGAAATACATAGGTGATGAGGTAACAGACATCGAGACAATTACCAAAGAGGATTATGTGAACATTTATGCCCCCTTCGGCTACGAGGGCTGCGTATCAAGAGATCCAAATTCTTTAAGCTATCTTGCTATGCCTGCGGAAGATATTTGGCTGCTTATGCTGGATTCCACAGATACTGACAAGAACATGGCGAGAAAGTACCCTGAGCAAAGCGGATATCTGCGGTCGGATACCCTCAAATGGATAGAGCAGTGCGGCGCCCTGGCGAAGGAGAATAGCGCGAAGCTGATAGCGGTTATGCATCACAGCCTGATTGACCACAGTGAAATGATAAGGGCAAATTATACGATAAAAAACAGCAAGGATGCTTTGAAACTATTCCACAAGCATGGAATAGAAATAATCTTTACCGGACATATTCACATACAGGATATTAAATCCGATGAATATCAGGGGAATACAATCTATGATATCGGAACCAGCAGCCTGGCAGTATATCCCCATCAGTACGGCCGGATGAAATTTACTCCCTACGTCGGCTTTGATTACCGTACAATCCAATTGGATATGGATGATTACGACATACATGAGAATGCGAAAGACGGAACCCCCCTTGGTTTCGAGGATTATTCAGCCTACTTTTTCAATGAACAGTGCGGCAGGATGCATCTGGAATGCCTTGAACAGCTGGAGGGACTGTCTGATGCGGAAAGGGAAACAGTGCTGGAGACAGTATGCAGGATGAATATGTTGTATTTCGCAGGGTACAGGAATGAAGCACTCAATGACATAGTGAATACTGAGGGCTTTAAAAAGCTTGAGAACATTGCCCCCTGTTTTACAAAGGAATATGCTTTGAAGATGCTGGATGATGAGAGGACTAACAACAATACATTGCTCATTCCTGTTTCTTCAAGTGAAAAACAATAGATAAAGAATTATCCCTATAAAAGCTGCGGCAGCGTTCAGTATGAGAGTTTTGTTGAACCTGTCGCTTTTTCGTCTGCACCTGGAAAGGTTTATTGCAATGGATATTATGCAGAAGAAGAAAAGCAGCACCAGCAGCACCGGGACATACTGCATCAGATTTACGTCCCAATTGCTTTGAAGTTTCACGTGAAAGGACTTGTCCATGTAGGATTCGAAGTCGGGCTTTGCAATTATTGTAATAAACAGCGTTATTGATACCAGGATCCAGGATATTATTCCTGACCATTTTACCCATTTTACAAGCATATCGGGACCCTTTCGCCTGTCAAGCATACTCTATTCACCACCTATTTAAATCTTTTCTCCTTATTATTTAGATTATAATAAACATTTTTTCACGAATCAATGATGCATTTGACTAATCGGAAATTAAATTGTATAATAGCAGTGAACAAATGAAAAAATAGTTCATACATATCATAAAGGAAGTGGGTTTATGTCAAAAGCATTCAGCGGCAGGGAAAAGGAATTAATAAGAAAACGGCTGATAGAAAAAGGCAAGGAGCTGTTTACCGGATACGGCCTCAGAAAGACAGGCGTAAGGGATTTAGCAAAAGCTGCAGGAATAGCACAGGGTTCCTTTTATAATTTCTTTCAGTCTAAGGAAGAGCTGTTCTTCGAAATAATAGAACAGGAAGAAGAGATAATAAAGGAAAAACTGCTGTCAGCCCATAAGGCAGATGAAGATATTACAGGAAGGTCCTTGCGGGCATTCCTGACAGAGGCTTTCAAATTGATAGATGAGAGCACTTTTATAAAGAAGCTTATGAACGGAGAAGATTATGAGCTGATGTTAAGAAAGCTGCCTGAAGAAAGGATGGCAAAGCATATAAAAAGTGACTCTGATATTTTGACTCCAATGCTTGGCATATGGCACAGGAAAGGAGTATTGATTGACAGGAAGCCTGAAGTTATAAGCGGCCTCTTACGCGGGATTTTTATCCTTTCGCTGCATAGGAAAGAAATCGGAGAGGATGTCTTCCCGGAGGTAATGGAGTTACTGATTGAATCAGTAGCGCGCAGTATTATCAAGGAGGATGGAAATGATTGATGTAAAAGGCTTAAGGTTCAGCTACTCGGGCGGAAGGGAACCGGTCATTAAAGGGCTGGATTTTTCTATTAATAAAGGTGAGATATTCGGTTTCCTGGGGCCTTCGGGCGCAGGCAAAAGCACAACACAGAAGATAATAATCGGTATTCTGAAAAATTACCAGGGCAGTGTCAAGGTGATGAATAATGAGGTTAAGGATATGAAATCCGACTATTATGAAAAAATAGGAGTGGTATTTGAATTCCCTAATCTCTACAGTAAGTTTACTGCACTGGAGAATTTATCATATTTCAGGTCTTTGTACTCGGAGGAAACCGAAGAGCCTATGAGGCTTCTTGAAATGGTCGGCCTGGAAAAGGATGCCCGCACAAGGGTGTCAGATTTCTCAAAGGGAATGAAGATGAGGCTTAATTTCTGCAGGGCATTGCTGAACAAACCGGAGCTGCTGTTTCTGGATGAACCCACTTCAGGGCTGGACCCTGTTAATGCAAAAATGGTGAAGGATATCATACTGCGGAAAAAATCGGAAGGCAGCACAGTATTCCTTACAACTCACAACATGAATGTAGCCGAAGACTTGTGTGACAGGGTGGCGTTCATAGTAAACGGAAGCATCAGCCTCATTGATTCACCAAGGCGGCTTATGATAGACAGGGGCAGAAAGAGCCTGAGGGTTGAATACAGGGAAAAGCAGGAGATAAGGTTGAAGGATTTTGAATTATCAGGGATTGGATATAATGAGGAGTTTTTGGAATTGGTAAGAAACAAGGACATTGAGAGAATGCATACCCAGGAGGCTACCCTGGAGGACATTTTCATAGAGGTTACAGGGAGGGGGCTGGCATGAGGACTTTAAGTACAGTAGCACATGATATAAGATTCCAGTTAAAGCACGGATTTTATTACGCTTATGCATTTGTCAGCATTCTTTATATCTTACTTATAAGGGTAATGCCACGGGAGGCAAGGGAATATGTTTCAGTGATAATTCTGATGACAGATCCCGCTGTTCTTGGATTCTTTTTTATCGGCGGAATCATACTTCTGGAAAAGGGCCAGAACATATTTGCCAGCCTTTTCACAACTCCGTTGAAAGCAGGTGAATATATTGCAGCAAAGCTGTTATCCCTTACACTGCTTTCGCTGCTTTCTTCCGCAGCAATTGCTTTTTTTGCCACCCCAGGCGGCTTTGATCCGGGGCTGCTTATTCTTTCAATTGTTCCCACATCTGTGTTTTTCACTCTTTTGGGAATAGTTCTGGCAGTCAGGGTTAAGACAATAAACGGATACATATTGGCATCGCCGTTTTTCATGACGCCTTTCATTCTGCCATTATTCGGATTCATGAGGTTTTACAGCTCTCCGGCATACAGCCTGCTTCCGGGCTACGGCTCGCTGCAGCTGCTTGCGGGGGCATATTACGGCATAGGGTTGGCAGATGCGGTTTATTCGGCAATACTTATCCTTATGTGGGATATTATTGCTTTTATATGGGCTTACAGGTGGTTCAGAAAATACATAATAGCGGCAATAGGAGGCGGCAGCATATGAAAAGGCTTTTGGCGCTGAGCTTTGGGGATTTGAAAAATATAAGCCGTGATTCCATGCTTTTAATAGCTTTATTAGTTCCTTTTATTCTTGCCTTTTTGATGAGACCGATCCTTCCTTTTGTCAGGGAGGTGCTGCACAGGGAGTTATCATTTGAGCTTTCGGAGTATTACGGCCTTATCATGAGTTTCCTGATTCTTGTCACACCAATGATGATTGGTATGCTGTCAGGGTTCCTTATACTTGATGAAAGGGATGAAAAAATACTGTTCTTTTATTCTGTTACTCCTCTGTCAAAATCAGGCTACCTGCTCTATAGGGTTACAGCGCCTGCAATAGTTACGTTTGTACTTTCATTCTTCGTTTTTTATTATATCGGCATATTGGAATACAGGATAGAACTGCTGATACCCGTATTAATGGTTTGTGCCCTTGAAACTCCGATGGTTGCATTGTTTCTTGCGGCTTTTGCATCCAATAAGGTGGAAGGGCTGGCACTGACAAAGGCCTTTGGAATACTGCTGCTTTCTCCTGCCGCTGGATATTTCATCAGGTCGGAATGGCAGTATTTAGCCGGTATAACTCCGGCCTTTTGGATTTCAAAAGCACTGATTGCCGGTGCCGGGGGAGGCGGCGGATACTGGGCGTTTATTGCTGCGGGTGCTGTTGTCCATTTATTAATCATAGGAATGCTTATAAATCGATTTAAGAACATTTACATATAAGAAATCATATTATGAACAAAACCTGAATTTAAGGTTTATTTGCAGGTTATGCAATTTTCATCACAAAAATGTTGATTTTCTTGTAACATTTAAAGCCGTATGATATAATCTATTAAGGTTTATTTGAAATTATTATAACGAAGCAATCTTTGATGGAGAGAGTAAATTGCGGAAGGCCAGAAGAGAGGTGCTGCCATCGGCTGAAAGCGCACCGGTACAGAGGCAGTTGAAGTTCACTCCGGAGATTCAGGGCTGAAGATGGTGTTAACAGCACCAGTAGGCTTTGACGGTAAATTCCGTTACATTTGGAGCGGTTTGCAGAATGCAAACAAGCAGGGTGGTACCGCGGATAACCTTCGTCCCTTTTTTGGGGATGAAGGTTTTAATTTTTGTAAAACATAGCATATAGGAAAGGAGCATGAAAAATGAAAGAGACACTTGAAAAGATCAAATCCCAGTCTGTCAAGGAGCTGAAAAGTGTTCAGTCCCAGAAGGAATTGGAAGAACTGAGAATAAAGTATCTGGGCAAAAAAGGAGAACTTACCCAGGTACTGAGAGGGATGGGGGGGCTCAGCCCTGAAGAAAGGCCTGTAATTGGACAGTTGGCCAATGAAATCAGGGATTATATCAATGAAAAGATTGAAGAAACGGCATACTGCCTTAAGAGGAAGGACTTAGAAATAAGGCTGGGAAAAGAATTCATTGACGTTACCATGCCGTCAAAAAGAAAAGCCTTGGGAAACAAGCATCCCCTGACCAAGGTACAGGATGAAATCAATCAGATATTCATAGGCATGGGATTTACAATAGTGGAAGGACCGGAGATAGAAAAAGCATATTATAACTTCGATGCATTAAATCACAGCAAGTATCACCCCGCAAGGGATATGCAGGATACCTTCTATTTTACCGAGGATATATTGTTAAGGACCCAGACCTCTCCTATGCAGGTCAGGACTATGGAGCTGCAGAAGCCTCCAATAAGGGTGCTGGTACCGGGGAAGGTATACAGGAGAGATGAAATAGATGCCACACATTCACCTATGTTCCACCAGATAGAAGGCTTGGTTGTTGATAAGGGTATTACTATGGCGAACTTGAAGGGAACACTGGATGTCTTTGCAAAGAGGCTGTATGGAGAGGACACCAGGACAAGATTCAGACCCCACCACTTCCCATTCACTGAGCCAAGCGCCGAAATGGACTGTACTTGTTCCGCTTGCAAAGGAGCAGGCTGCAGGGTATGCAAATATGAAGGATGGATTGAGATACTGGGCGCCGGTATGGTACATCCCAATGTGCTCAGAAACTGCGGTATTGACCCCGAGATATATACGGGCTTTGCCTTCGGCATGGGCCTTGACAGGATTACACTGCTGAAATATGATGTGGAGGACCTCAGGCTTTTCTTCGAGAATGACAAGAGGTTCCTGTCGCAGTTTTAATATAGTAATTAAGGAAGAAAGGAGATTAAACATGCTTGTACCTGTTAAATGGTTAAAGGATTATGTGGATATTAAGTTTGACTCAAAAGGTTTTGCCGAAGCAATGACCATGTCGGGGTCAAAGGTTGAAGGGATAGAAGAGCTCGGAAAGGAAATTGAAAATGTCGTCGTGGGGAAGATTTTAAAGACCGAGAAGCATCCGGACGCCGATAAGCTGACTGTAGCCCAGTGTGATGTAGGGACTGAGGTGATTCAGATTGTCACAGGGGCGGACAATATAAAGGAAGGGGATTATATACCCATTGCCAAACACGGTTCAACGCTTCCCGGCGGTGTAAAAATCAAGAAGGGAAAGCTCAGGGGCATAGAATCAAACGGAATGATGTGCTCTGCCCAGGAGCTGGCCCTGGATCTTGACAAAGTGCCCGCCGATATGCTGGACGGAATATATATATTGGATGGAGAATACCCTCTTGGCGCGGATATAAAGGTTATCCTCGGACTTAATGACGCCGTCGTTGAATTTGAAATAACGAACAACAGGCCTGACTGCTTAAGTATTTTGGGGATAGCCAGGGAAGCAGCCGCAACCTTTGGGGTTGCTATGAAATACCCGGATACCGGTTTTAAAGAAAATGCTGATAATATAAAAGATTATATTGATATTGAAGTAAAGAACAGCGAGCTTTGTCCAAGGTACATGGCCCGGATGGTTAAGAATATAGTAATTAAGGACTCTCCGGCATGGATGCAGGAAAGGCTTATAAAAGCAGGTGTAAGGCCTATAAATAACATAGTTGATATAACCAATTTTGTTATGCTGGAGTATGGACATCCCATGCATGCCTTTGACTACAGAGATTTGGAGGACAAGAAAATCATAGTAAGGAATGCAATGCCGGGAGAGAAAATATTGACCCTTGACGAAACGGAGCGGAAGCTGGATGAGTCAATGCTTGTTATAGCCGACGGGAAAAAACCTACCGGAATTGCAGGAGTTATGGGTGGTTACGGCAGTGAGATAAAAAATGACACAACAGCAATTATATTCGAAAGTGCGAACTTTAATCCTGTGAATATAAGATTGACTTCAAAAAAACTGGGGCTCAGGACTGAAGCTTCCTCAAGATATGAAAAGGGAATTGACCCGGAGCTTGCCGAAAAGGCGCTGAACAGGGCATGCAGCCTTGTTTGCCAGTTGGGTGCCGGTGAGATTGTAGGCGGTTGTATTGATATTTATCCTGCTCCGGTAAAGGTCAGAAAACTGAGCCTGGATATCGGGAAGGTGAATGATTTCATCGGGGTTCAGGATATTACGAAGGAAATGGTGGTCAAGTATTTGGAAGCTTTGGAATTCAAAGTGGAGATGACCGATGGAGGCCTGGAGATAACGGTACCGACCTTCAGAGATGATGTTGAGGGTGAAGCTGATTTAATAGAAGAAATTTCAAGGCTTTACGGCTATGACAAAATCCCTGTCAAACTGATGGACACTACCTTTACACAGGGTGGAAAAAACAACAGGCAGGTAATAAGGGATATGGCAAAGTCCAACATGGCTGCCCAGGGGCTTTTTGAGGTAGTGACTTATACCTTTGTCAGCCCGGCGGTATACAACAAAATAAACCTCAAAGCGGAAAATCCCCTCAGAAATGCAATAAAACTGTTGAATCCTCTCGGAGAAGACCAGAGCATAATGAGGACAACAATGATACCCAACATGCTGGAGGTGATATCAAGGAACTACAATATGAAAGTAAGTGAGGGGCAGTTCTTTGAGCTATCAAAGGTGTACCTGGCGGATGAATTGACCGTAGAAAAGCTTGCTGAGGAAAGAGAGACCCTTACCATAGGTATGTACGGAGATGTGGACTTCTTTGACCTGAAGGGTGTTATTGAAAATCTGATGGATGAATTGCATATAGACAGATACAGGATATTGTCCTCAAATAATGACAGCATGCATCCGGGAAGGACTGCAGAGCTTCTTATAAACAACCGGAGGATAGGCTGCCTGGGAGAAGTACATCCTGAAGTGCTTGACAAGTATGATATCCCGGTAAGGGTTTATATTGCTGAGCTTAATTTTGAAGAGATATTGAGACAGTGCAATATGAATATAAAGTATAAAGCACTTCCGAAGTACCCGTCGGTTGCAAGGGATATAGCAGTCGTTGTGGCTGAAGAGATTACGGCAGGACAGATAGAGGAGATAATCAGAAATAAAGGCGGCAAGCTTGTTGAAGATGTCAAATTCTTTGACATATACAGGGGAAGCCAGATAAAGGAAGGCTATAAGAGCGTGGCCTATTCCATAGTATACAGATCCGATGAAAAAACTCTTTCGGAAGAGGATATAGGAAGAGTTCACAACAAAATAATAAGCTCCCTTGTAAATCAGGTAGGAGCGGAATTAAGGCAGTAGAATAATGGGACAGCATATCAGCGAGTACTTATACAGTGTGAGTTGATATGCTGTTCACAATTATTTTGCCTTAATGTAAAAAAATGAAGGAAAATCTGCGCATTTTGAAGAATATTATTTAGATATAGTTTTAAATCCCAAAGGAGTTGAAATATATGGCTGAGAAAAAGAAGACAACGGTCAGCATATTCGGCACCGAATACGTGATGGTCGCAGATAAGTCAGAAGAATATATATATAATCTGGCAGCTAAGGTTGATGAAGCGATGAAGGAAATTGCAAAGAGCAATTCAAGGTATAATCCCACAATGGTTGCTGTGCTTACTGCCCTTAATATGGCAGACGAACTGCAAAAATCCCAGGATGAGCTTGCTGAAACCGCTGAGAAGCTGGAGAACATCCAGGGAGAAATGCAAAGGCCTTTTGAGGAGCTTAATGAGCTGCGCCAGGAGTTGGAGGCCATTAAAGAGCAATATACTAAAATGCAGAGCGAGTATACAAGGTCGCAGATTGAACTGGGCAAGATAAGCAGGGAGTGGGCAAAAGCACAGGAGGAGCTTAGGGATTTAAGGTGCGAACTGGATGTTTCCAGGCAAACAATTGATGATGTTCAGAACAAGCTTTTTGAGAACCAGATAGAGCTGCTGAAGACAAAAAAAGAACTGGATGAAACGAAAATAAAAAGAATAGATAAAAACAGGAATATAAGGTAAAAATAATTACGAAACATGAGTCACGGGAAGTGAAGACAATGAACAAAATTGAACTTCTTGCCCCTGCCGGGAACTTTGAGGCATTAGCTGCTGCTGTTGAAAGTGGTGCTGATGCTGTTTATTTGGGCGGAAATAAATTCAATGCCAGGGCGTACGCTGACAACTTTGACGGCCAGAGCCTTATAAAAGCGGTTAACTATGCACATATAAGGGGCGTCAAGGTATTCGTCACTGTTAATATCCTGTTGTCCGACCGGGAGCTTGCTGAAGCTCTGGATTATATAAGCTTCTTATATCAAATAGGTGTTGACGGTATAATTGTCCAGGATATTGCGCTGTTAAAGCTGGCACGGAATGCCTTTCCGGATCTGCCGGTTCACTGCAGCACCCAGATGACCGTGCACAATGCGGAAGGGGCCAGGTACTATTCGGAATTGGGTGCCAAAAGGATAGTGCTGGCAAGGGAATTGTCCGTTGAAGAGGTCAGGGGAATTGCTGAAAGCACAGATGCTGATTTGGAGATATTCATACATGGAGCTTTGTGTGTGTGCTATTCAGGGCAGTGCCTAATGAGCAGCCTTATAGGAGGAAGAAGCGGTAACAGGGGGAGATGTGCCCAGCCCTGCAGGAAGAAATATTCCTTATATGATTTCAATACCGGAAAAGAAGTAATGGAGAACCGTCACAAGCATTTGTTGAGTACCAGGGATCTTAATACATACAACAGATTGAAGGAGTTAACGGAGTCAGGGGTGACTTCCCTGAAAATAGAAGGAAGAATGAAAAAACCCGAGTATGTGGCAATAGTGGTCAGGCATTACAGGAATGCCCTGGATAATATAATAAAAGGCAAAGAACCCGATACCGCCAATGCTGCTTATGAACTGGAAAGCGCATTCAACAGGGAGTTTACCGAAGGATACCTGTTCAATAGAAGGAACAGGGATGTGGTTAGCATAGACAGGCCCGACAACAGAGGTGTAAGGCTGGGAAAGGTAATAAGGCAGAAAGGCGAAATAGTATCTCTTTTAATAGAAGAGAATTCATTGAATGACGGGGATGGAATCGAAATAATATCAAAAATCGGCAGAAGCACCGGTGCGATAATCAGCGGAATAAGGGTCATGGGTAAGAATGTGAAAAGCGCAGTAAAAGGAGATATTGCGGAGGTTTTCATAAGAGACAGGGTTGAAGCCGGTTCCCGGGTAAGCAAAACCTTTGACAATGAATTAAACAGAAGGGCAAGAGAGGAGTACTCCCATGAGAATACAAGGAAAATCACTGTCTTGTGCAGTTTGGTTTTTAAAACCGGAGAATATCCGGTAATAACGGTAAAGGACGATGACGGCAACACTGTAAGCTATACCGATGAGGAAAGGGTCGAGGCTGCTGCAAAGGCTGTCACTCCGGTTGAAAAAATATTGGAACAGCTTGGGAAAACAGGCGATACCCCTTACACCATAGATGTAACCGAAACAGCAATAGATAGTGATTGCTACATACCTGCAAGGCAGATTAACCGGATGAGAAGAAATGTACTGGAACTGCTGTCACAGGCGCGCTCACAAAAATATGGCCGCCCGATTATACAGATTAATGCTGCAGGGCTAATTAACGGTTTGATATCAACTGTGAAGGCTCCGGGAGAATATTCATTGGAATATATATCAGGAATCAGGAATTATGCCTCTGCTGTAAATGCTTTAAATTCAGGAGCTGATTCTGTATATATTCTCAGTCATATATATGAGGGGGATATGGTTCCCGAAGCCGTAAAAATAGCAGAAGTATGCATTAGTTTAGGCAAGAGCTTGTTTTATGTGTTTCCGAACTTTATGCCGGACAGGGAAACAAGAAAAATAAAAGAGCGGCTTGGTGAAATAATAAAGGCAGCGGACATGAGGTATTTCGGTGCAGTGATATCGGATGCCGGACAATTGGAGCTGGCAAGGGATTTAGGGATCCGCAGGATAAGAATCAATTACAGCATGAATGTGTATAATTCCATATCCGCAAGTCATTGGTACGGAGAAGGAGCGGAAGCCGTAGGATTGTCCGCAGAATTGAATCTCCCGCAGATAAAAGCAATAACCTCAAATACCGCAGCCGCCGCGGAAGCTGTTGTGTATGGATATTTGCCGGTTATGACCACCGAATACTGCCCGGTTTCGATGTTCAGGGACGACTGCAATTATCCCCGGGGATGCAGCAGCTCCAATTATGGTATAATAGACGAGAAAGGAAAAATTTTCAGGATAAAAAAGCTTGATTCATGCAGGACGCAGCTTCTGAACTCCAATGTGCTGCTTATGGTTGAAGATTTGGGAGATGTAATAGACAGCGGAGTTATGAAGCTGAGGGCTGATTTTTATATTGAAAGGCCGGAAGAGGTCGGCAGAATTATGAAACTGTACAGGAACTATAACAGCATGAATGATGACGACAGGTCATTAATAAAAGAAATCAAGGGATCCGGATTTACAAAAGGACATTTTTACAGGGGTATCGATTGAAAGGAGGAACCGCAGGTGAATAACAGTGTTAGGGTGCTGCTTATTGAAGATGAAGAAAAGATGAGGGAGCTTATCAAGATAGCTTTCAGAAAAGAAGACTTCGTGATTATTGAAGCCGTTGACGGGAAACAGGGATTGAATCTTTTCAGAACGAACAGTGTGGACATTGTTATACTTGATATCATGCTTCCTGAAATCGATGGCTGGACAGTATGCAGGGAAATAAGAAGAACATCAAATATTCCAATAATCCTATTGACAGCACGGGGTGAGGAATTTGACAAGCTCTTCGGCTTTGAGCTGGGTGCCGATGACTATCTGGTGAAACCCTTCAGCCCGAAAGAGCTTTTGGCAAGGGTAAAAGCTTTGCTGCGAAGGGCAGAGATTAAGAGCAATGAAGCGGCTTCATATTATAAGTTCGGGAATATCGTGATTGACAGGCTGTCCAGAGAAGTAACGGTAAATGGAAGGGCTGTGAATCTTACCAATAAAGAATATGAATTGTTGTATTTTCTGGCTGCCAATCCCAAAATCGTCTTTACAAGGGAGCAGCTGCTGCTTAAGGTTTGGGGCTATGAGCAGTACGGTGACCCCAGAACTGTGGATACCCATATAAAGAAGCTGAGAGAGAAGCTGGGAGATTACAGCAGCTGCATCAGTACCATGTGGGGTGTCGGGTATAAGTTTGAGGTGCCGAAATGAGGAGCCGCGGAATAGCATTCAAGCTATGGGCATCAATAATTGCCATGACATTGGCGCTCCTGGTTTTTACATTGATATTCCAGACGGAATTCTTAAATGATTTTTATTTCGAATTGGAGAAAGAACAGCTGGAGAAGGATTGTTTCAGGCTGGCAAATTATGTGGCCAGGGATCAGCATTTCACAATACCATACTACAGTGTAATGAGAAGAGTAAATGATATAATAATAATTACCGACAATGACGGAATAATCATCTATGTTGAAGGTACAAACAAATACAAACTGGGCAGTGTTTTCGGGAAAAAACATATTGACAGTATACTTAAAGGGGAAACCGTCTATGAGCAGAGCAAAATAATCAGCAATCCATATTCGGTATGGCCAAAGGAGATGGATACGCTTCTGGTTGGCGTTCCTGTCAAAAAGAATATGGTTTTGACCCAGGAGAACAGGCAGCGTATTAGCGAAAGCTACGGGGGCGAATCATTAAAGCAGCCAGAGATTACCGAAGCCGTATATATAATCACCACCCTGGAGTATATGCAGACAACCATAGATGCTATAAAAAAGCAGTTTTTATATATATTTATCATGGCAATAGCGCTTGCTTCCGCAATATCATATTTCCTTTCACAAAGCTTTTCAAGGCCGCTGAAGCTTATCAACAATGCCGCACTGGAGATTTCAAAGGGCAATTATGATACTAAGATTGACCTTCGCTCCAGCAGGGAGATAAAGGAGCTTGGGGATACCATAAACAACCTGGCGAAGCAGCTTACCCGTGTTGAACAGATAAGGAGAGAGTTCATAGCCAATGTATCCCATGAAATAAGGACACCTTTAAGCTATCTGCAGGGGTATTCAGAAGTCCTGCAGGACGGGCTTGCTGATTCAGAGGAGGAAAGGAAGAAATATCTTGGAATAATAATGGATGAAACAGCAAGGTTAAAGCGGATGGTGGATGAAATACTCCAGTTGTCTCAGATCGAAGCGGGATTCGTACAGCTTCAGTCTATGCCCTTCAGCATGGATGGATTGATCAGGAGCATAATAGACAATATGCTGCCCCATGCATCAAAAAGGAATATAGGCATTAAATACATGAATACACCGGAGGATGCACTCATCTGCTTTGGCGATGAAAACAGAATAAAGCAGGTGATGATTAATTTGATAAACAACGCCATCAAGCATTCGTATGACTATGGTGAAATATTGATAAGCGCATACAGGCAAGATGAAAATATATTTGTATGCGTAAGGGATTTTGGGGAAGGGATACCTGAGGTGGACCTGCCCTTCATATGGGATAGATTTTATATTGTTGACAAGAAAAGGTCGGAGAACAGCACCGGCCTTGGGCTGGCAATAGTAAAGAACATAATAAATGCTCACGGCTGTGAGATAAATGTAAAAAGCGTGAACGGAGAAGGCTCGGAATTCTGTTTCTACCTCCCCGCCCATAAGGAGATGTAAAATCAGATACGGGCTGCGGGATGCGGAGTGCGGGAAGAGGTGAATGATTTGAACGATAAGGCACTGAGAATTCTTGAATATTATAAGATAATCGATATGCTGTGCGAAAATACTGTTTCGGCTATGGGAAGGGATATTGCGGCAGATTTGAAGCCCTCCGGCAATCTCAATGAGATAAAGGAGCTGCTTCAGGAAACCACAGAAGCTGTAAATCTTACACTTAAGAAGGGCAGTATCCCCATTGGCGGAGTACAGGACATCCGAATGCCACTGAAAAAGGTCAAGATGGGGTCTGCCCTGGAGCCGGGAGAGCTCCTTAAGGTGGCAGATACACTGAGAGCTGCCAGAAGGTTGAAAGCTTTCATGAATGAGGACAAAGGTGAGGAGAGCTTTCCGATAATTGAGTATTATATAGAGACCCTGTCAGCATTCAAAGGTATAGAAGACAGAATAAACAGCGCCATTATCAGCGAAGAGGAAATAGCAGACAACGCCAGCCCTCAGCTTAACAGCATTAGGAGAAAAATAAAGGAAAAAACTGCTTCAATGAGAGAGAAGCTGAACCATATGATTTCATCTTCAGCTTACCAGAAGTATCTTCAGGAGCCGATCATAACTGTAAGAGGAGACCGCCATGTCATACCGGTAAAGCAGGAATTCAGAGCAAATATACCCGGTATAGTCCATGACCAGTCAGCCAGCGGTGCAACTCTTTTTATTGAACCTATGGCAATAGTGGAGATGAATAATGATATAAAGAAGCTGAAGCTGGATGAAGAGAATGAAATAGAAAGGATCCTGAGAGAGCTTACTGCACTTGTTGATGAGAAGTATGACAGTATCAAGACCAATATGGAGATACTGGCGACATTGGATTTCATATTTGCAAAAGCCAGGTTTTCTCTGGAGTTCAGGTGCACCGAGCCAAGGGTCAACAGCAAGGGTATAATAAACATAAAGAAAGCAAGGCATCCTTTGTTAAAGGCCGAGTCCGTGGTCCCCATAGACATAAACATGGGAGAAACCTTCAATACTCTGGTCATTACGGGGCCGAATACAGGGGGAAAAACTGTCACATTAAAGACTATAGGGCTCCTGACGCTTATGGCCCAGTCCGGGCTTCACATTCCGGCAAATGACTACAGTGAAGTGGCTGTTTTTGATGAGGTATTTGCGGATATCGGGGACGAGCAGAGTATAGAACAGAGTCTCAGTACTTTTTCTTCCCATATGACTAATATAGTGTCCATTCTTGAGCATGTCACCCCAAATTCTCTGGTGTTGTTTGACGAGCTGGGTGCGGGTACGGATCCAACGGAAGGTGCTGCACTGGCAATGTCCATACTGGAGCTGCTGCACAAAAAGAATATAAGGACTGCTGCCACCACACATTATAGCGAACTGAAGATATATGCCCTTACTACCGAAGGAATCTGCAATGCAAGCGTGGAATTCGACGTAGCTACTTTAAGGCCGACTTACAGGCTATTAATTGGCATACCGGGAAAGTCAAATGCCTTCGAAATATCCAGAAAGCTTGGGCTTTCAGAAGAAATAATAAAGAGGGCAAAGGAATTCATCTCTCAGGATGATGTAAAATTTGAAGACTTGATAAGAAGCCTTGAAGAGGACAAAAGGAAGGCCGAAGAAGAACGGGATATTGCTTCCAGGCTGAAATTTGAGCTGGAAAAAGAAAAGTCGGAAATGGACAGAAGGCTTGAAAAGCTTGAAGCTCAAAAGGATAGAATTATAAGGGAGGCTCGCAATGAAGCACTTGAAATAGTCCGAAGATCAAAGGAGGAAGCAGGGGAGCTTATCCGGGAACTCCAGGATGCTATTTGGAAAGAAAATGAAGAAAAAGCGGCAATGATTGAAAAATCCAGGATGAAGCTGAGACAACGCGAGAATGATATGGAAGAAAAAATCGGGGAATCATTGTTCAAAAAATCCGGCAGCGCACCGTTAAAGGACATAAGGATAGGCATGGCCGTGAAGATAATCAATCTTGACCGGACGGGAAGCGTTCTTACACTTCCTGATGAGGACGGGAATCTGACGGTGCAGGCAGGTATAATGAAAATAAATGTAAACGTAAACAATCTGACAGCAGCTGAAGAAGAAAAGGAAAAACCCAAGAGGAGTTCCGGTGTCAAGGTGAGCTCTGCAAAGGCAATGACTGTTGCTTCACAGATAGATTTGAGGGGGCAGACTCTTGATGAAGCCCTGATGAATGTGGATAAATACCTGGATGACGCATACCTGGGCAACCTGCCCCAGGTTACTATAATTCACGGAAAGGGCACAGGGGTTCTAAGAGCAGGCATAATGCAGCTCTTAAAAAGCCACAGCCATGTAAAGTCTTACAGAAGCGGTGGTTTTGGTGAAGGAGGCATAGGGGCTACCATAGTAGAAATAAAATAACGGAAGTGATTGGATGAATATACTTGTTAGTGCATGCCTGTTGGGCACAAACTGCAAATACAACGGGGGGAACAATTATACTCCCAAGCTGCTGGATCTTAAAAGGGAGAACTGCATCATACCTGTTTGTCCTGAAGAACTGGGCGGCTTGCCGACACCCAGGGAACCCTGCGAGATACAAAACGGTGGGGGGAAGGAAGTTCTGGAAGGAAAAGCAAGGGTCATGAACAAAATAGGAGAAGATGTAACGGCGAATTTCATAAAAGGTGCCAAAGAGACTCTTGCTCTGGCAAAGCAGAACTCCTGCTCGTTAGCGGTGCTGAAAGCAAGAAGCCCCTCCTGCGGCTGCGGAATCATATATGACGGGACTTTTTCCGGAAAGTTTAAAGAGGGAAACGGTGTGACAGCGCAGCTTTTATTAGACAATGAAATTGTGGTAATGACGGAAAAGGATTTTGAATAAGTATGAGGCCTGAAATATTTCGGGCTTATTTTTTTTATTAGGAGAATGGAATTATATTGACAGTATGTAATAAAGGTGATAATCTGGACTTAAGTTCCACTAGTAAAATACAAGTACCATCAGATGGAACTAGATAATGATTTCACTTCATATTTAAATTGATATTTTGGGGAAAATAAATCTGCTAAATAATTATTGCAGCTGAAGGAGGAAGAATGGCATGAGACTGCAGCCAAGGAAACCTGTAAGCCTAAGGGGAGAAGTCATAGGCGGAAATGATCCGTTGATATGCATACCTATTGTAGCAGAAGAGGAAAAGGAACTGGAACAAGCGGCAGGGAAAATAGTGGAATTACATCCTGATATAATAGAATGGCGGGCTGATTGTTATAAAGATGTATGTGACATTGTAAAAGTAAAAAAAGCGCTTAAAACACTTAGAGGCATTATCAAGGAAGTACCGCTGATATTCACATTCAGAAGCAGCCTGGAAGGCGGATTCCAAAAAGTTGATGATGATTTACGTTATGAAATAATAAAACAGGCCATAAATACGGGAGAAGCGGATACTATAGATATAGAGCTTATAAGCGGTAAAAAAAATATTGATAAAATTAAGGCAGCTGCTGACAAATACCATATACCGCTGATAATATCATATCATAATTTTCAGGAAACGCCTCCGGTGGAGTTTTTGACAGATTTAGCGCGGCAGCAGGTTGCTTGCGGAGCCGACATAGCCAAGATAGCTGTAATGCCGAAATCTGAGGAGGATGTATTAAATCTGCTTATGGCCACACTTAGAATACGCAGAGAGATGCCTGACACACCATTAATAACAATGTCAATGGGCAATATTGGTGTAATCAGCAGGATAGCAGGAGGAATATTCGGATCGGATCTGACCTTCGGAGCCAGTGAGAAAACCTCTGCACCTGGACAGATTCCAATAGCTGAACTAAGAGCTTCAATGAAAACCTTGTTAAGGTAGAAAGGACATTTCAAATGGCTGATAGAATTAAAGGAAGTACTTCCCTTGCCGGACTGCTTGGATATCCGGTCAAGCATAGTAAATCCCCGAAGATTCATAATACTGCATTTGAGGCACTGAATCTGGATAATGTATATTTGGCTTTTGAAGTAGAAGACAGCCGTCTTGAAGAAGCATTGAATGCTTTGAAGGTTCTTGATGCTATAGGCTTCAATGTAACAATGCCTCATAAGAACAAGGTTGTCCAGCTGCTGGATGAAGTATCTGAGGAAGTTAAGATTATTGGTTCGGTTAATACAGTTAAGAATGAGAATGGTAGATTAATAGGATATAATACTGATGGCATGGGATTTGTTAAGGCATTACAGGAAGCCGGGGTGGATTTCGAGAAAAAGAAAATTGTAATCGCAGGTGCCGGTGGAGCGGCAAGGGCAATTGCAATTCAATTGGCCTTTGATGGTGCCGGTGAAATTATAATGTTTAACAGAACCTTAAGTACCGCTGAGAAAATTGTGAGCACTATTAACAGCAATATTGCTTCTTGCAGGGCCAGGGCTGCGGAGATGAATGAAACAGTTCTTAAAGAGGAATTGAAAGATGCTGCCTTGTTGGTTAACTGTACTTCGCTGGGAATGAAGAATGCGATAGATCAAAGTATAGTAACATTTCCTGAAACCCTGCACAGAGGATTGTTTGTTGCGGATATAATATATGACCCGCCGAAAACAAAACTCATCTCAATTGCTGAGGAGGCCGGCTGCAGGACTATGAACGGATTGGGCATGCTTATTTGGCAGGGGGCTATTGCTTTTAAAATTTGGACCGGACGGGATATGCCTGTGGATTTAATAAAGAAAGAAATTTTTGGGGAATAAAATGATAGATTCTGTGGCGGATAAGAAAACAAAAATAGCATATTTGTATTTACTGATAACATTTTGTGCATGGGGAAGCTTATATGTCGTCAGCAAATTCGTATTAGGAAAGATTCCGGTGTTTACTGTTTCATTTTTACGAAATGCCATTGCCGGAGCCGCCTTGTTAATCATACTTAAAAGAAGAAAGCCTGAAAAAATTGAATATAAGGATTACAAATATATAATTCTGATAGGATTTGCAGGTTATTTTTTAACAACGGCAGTACAATTTTTGGGGACAAAACTATCAAATGCATCTCTTGCATCGCTGATTAATTCTATGAATCCTATTACCATTACAATATTTGCAGCAATTATTTTGAAGGAGAAATTAACTGTTGTTAAAATCTTATGTATTGCTTCAGCTCTATATGGTGTCTTTATTATTGCAGGCGATGTGGATGGAAGCGGGAAGGCATTGGGGATTTTGGCTTCTATATGCTCTATAATTTTATGGTCATTTGTAACTGTTGTAATCAGACAGATTACCCAGAAGTACGATCCTTTTCAGATTACTGTATATGGCATACTTATTGGAGCTGCATGTACTTTACCGGTTTCAGCCTACGAAATTATGACGATTTCTGATATCCAGTTCAGTTGGGAAGTGATTCTTTCTCTGGTTTATATGGGGCTCGTTTGTACCGGTTTGGCCCATGTTCTGTGGAATAAAAGCTTATCAATGATAGAAGCAGGAACCTGTTCACTATTCTATCCGGTACAGCCTGTTGTTGCGGTCTTGCTCGGCTGGCTATTTTTGGGAGAAAGGATTAACAGGAATTTCGTTTTCGGAGCAATTCTTATTATTGGAGGAGTAGTGTTCTGCCTGATAAATAGAAAAGAATAATGTTAAAAAGAAAGGAGGGTACACATGTATTCAATTTCAAGAAAAGCTTCACTTCACGGTGAGGTCATTGTCCCGGGCTCTAAAAGCCATACGATTCGTTCAGTATTGTTAGCAGCTATGGCTGAAGGAAAATCTGTTATTAATAATCCCCTTACCAGTGATGACGGCCTAAGTGCTTTAAATGCCGCCCGTGCCTTTGGCGCAGAGGTAATAGAAGAGCCCGGAGTCTGGATAGTGGAGGGAAAGGGGAAAAAACTGCATGTTCCTGAAAACTTCATAGATACCAAAAATTCAGGTACAACCACGACCTTTGTGGCTTCAATGGCTGCTTTGCTTGACGGATATACATTTATTACCGGTGACCATCAGATTCGCCGCAGGCCTATCAAACCTCTGGCCGATGCTCTAAATGAATTAGGTGCACAGGCTTTTCTCACAAGGCCCGGTGCCGTTGCTCCTCCGGTTGTAATAGGGGGTAAGATGCGGGGCGGAAGAGTGAGCTTCAGCGGTTTCAACTCTCAGTTCATATCAAGCATTCTTCTTTCATCTCCGCTTGCTGAAGGAGATACGGAAATAATCGTTGAAAATCCTCTTGAGAAACCTTATCTTCAAATGACTCTTGACTGGATGAAGCTTTATGGAGTAGTACCAAGTGAGGCTTCACAGGACTACAAATACTTTGCCGTAAAAGGGAACCAATCTTATAAAGCCGTAGATTCTACAGTGCCCAGTGACTGGTCGGGCGTTGCATTTCCGCTGGTTGCTGCAGTCACCACCCCTTCTGAGGTTGTAATATCGGGAGTGGATTTTGATGACTGCCAGGGGGACAAAGCAGTGGTTGACCATCTGATTGCTATGGGAGCTGACATTACTAAGGACTCAAAGAATAAACGCATGGTTATAAAAGGCGGTACTCCCCTGCGTGGAGGTTTGACAATAGATTTGAACGATATCCCCGACTCCCTTCCTGCGCTCTCCGTAGCTGCATGTTTTGCACAAGGCAAGACCACATTCATTAACCTTGCTCATGTTCGCGTAAAGGAAACGGACAGAGTAGGCGTAATGGAAAATGAACTGAAAAAGCTGGGTGCTGATATTGAAACAGGATCTGACTATATGATTGTAAATGGAGGAAAAGCCCTTACCGGCGCCAATGTGGACAGCTATGATGATCACAGAGTGGCAATGGCTTTAACTGTTGCGGGACTTTTTGCAAAAGGAGAGACCAAGGTCAGGGATGCTCAGTGTGCCTCTGTATCTTTTCCGAGATTTTTTGAACTGATGAATAAGATTGGTGCAAACATTGTTTTAGAAGAATAAGGAGGAGATTCATTATGATGGGAAATACTTTCGGGCGAATGTTCAGGGTAACAACGGCGGGAGAATCATATTCCGGAGGATTCAGAAAGAATTCAAACATACCGAAAGAGCTTTTCGGAGGCCTGATTACAATTGTTGACGGTGTTCCTGCCGGTATAAGAATAACAGCGGAGGATATTCAGGTTGAACTGGACAAAAGGAAACCCGGACAGACTCCCCTTGACTCACCAAGGCTGGAAAAGGATAAGGTTTATATTTTTTCAGGAGTAATGGAAAATGATTTATCAACCGGGGCACCAATCGGTATAGTAATACCGAACAATGACATTGAAGATGTCCATATAGAGCAGTATAGAGAGTATAAAGACGTCATTAGGCCAGGACATGCAGAATATACCTATCTTAAAAAATATGGACAGTATTCCGATTGGGTAGGAGCCGGAAGGGCTTCGGGAAGAGAAACTGCAAGCAGGGTTGCCGGAGGAGCCGTAGCAAAACTGGTACTGGATAAAATGGATATAGATGTTATTGGCTTTATCAGCGCATCACATGGAATAAAGGCAAAACCGATTACCTATGAGACGGCAAAAGAGAATTACAGAAAAAATGAACTGAACTGCCCTGACCTGGAAACAGCTCCTAAAATGATAGAAGATATACTAAAAGTAAAAGCTGCCGGAGAAACCTGCGGCGGTATTGTCGAAATAATAGCAAAAGGAGTTCCGGCAGGGCTGGGTGAACCGGTATTCGATAAGCTGGAGGCTACAATAGCTCATGGATTAATGTCAATCGGTGCCATAAAAGGGATAGAGTTTGGTGCAGGCTTTGATATGGCAAATATGCTGGGATCGGAATCAAATGACGAATCCTACGTGGATAAGACAACCGGAAGGGTAAGGTTCAGTACGAATAATGCCGGAGGGTTCCTGGGCGGAATCTCCAATGGGGAAGAAATCAGAATAAAGCTTGCGGTCAAACCTACACCAACAGTATCAGTAGCTCAAAATGCAGTAAACGTTGAAAAAATGGAAGTGGAAACTCTGTCGCCGATAACCCGCAGGGATGCATCGTTACTTCCAAGAATTTATCCGGTATGTGAGGCAATGGTCAGAATAGCAATACTGGATGCCATAATTATGGCAAAGGGGTACAGATCAGTTACCGATATAGACGAAAAATGGGATAGGATGTAGATTCCTTGACACTATCTATTATGCAATGCAACAATTGTTCTATCAGAATTTAAATAAATAAAAAATTGGAGGGTGTAACAATGAAACTGAGGTCTGTTTTTTTACTTGCTCTGGTTTTATGTCTGGTTTTTACTATGGTTGCATGTTCCGGCAATGATGCCAAAGCCCCCGAACCAAGCGCATCCGCTCCTGCGGAGGAACCGAAGCCTGAATACCCGAAGAAGCCAATCACAATGATTGTTCCTTACGGAGCAGGGGGGACTACCGACCTGACAGGAAGGCAGCTGGCGATCCAGATGGAGAAGTTCCTGGGGCAATCCATCACTGTACAAAACCAGGGCGGAGCTTCCGGAGCAGTAGGTGCCAAGACTGTTCTTGATGCCGAGCCTGACGGCTATACTATCTTATTTACTGCTGAGTCCCTGGGAACACAGAGGGTCATGGGACTTTCAGAAATGAGCTATGCCGACTTTTCACCCATTATGGTTACGGTAAACGATCCGAAGGTTATTGTAGTGAATAAGAATTCCAAGTATAATACTCTTAAGGATCTGGTTGATGATATGAAAGCCCGTCCGGGCAAAGTGAAGATGTCCTATACCGGCCCCGGAGGTTCCGGTCATGTACAGAGCCTTATTTATAACAAGCTGGGCCTGGAGGCGGCACTGACTGCTTATGCCGGAGGGAGTGACTGCATTGTCGCTGTTCTTGGTGATCAGGTGGATTTCACAAATTCGAACTTCTCTACGGTTACAAGCTATATAGAAAGCGGTGATTTAAAGCTCTTGGGTATTTCTGCAGTGGATCGGCTTGATAAATACCCTGATGTTCCGACTTTCTCAGAAGTAATTCCCGGTTCCGAAAAATATTTCGGTACTCCTTTTACTCCGCTGTCCCTGCTGGTTGACAAGGATGTTCCGGCAGAAATTCAGGAGATCCTGAAGGAGGCAGCTGCTAAAGCTATACAGGAGCAGGAATGGAAGGATTATGTCGCCAAGAATTGTTTGGAGAAGCTGTATGAAAAATATCCCGATGAGGCTTCCGCAAATAAGTTCTTTTCTGAGTGGGAATCTCTTGTAAGCTGGCTACTTTATGATGCCGGAGCAAGCAAGTTCAGCCCTGAAAAATTCAATATTCCAAGACCTTAATTTAATTTATTTTTCATGACATGGAGCTTTTGCAGTTGTGGCAAACCGCTGGCAGAATCAATGCCGGCGGTTTCCGCTTCAAATTTTATAAAGGTGGAAGACTATAATATGGAAGAAAACAGGAAGAAAGATTATTTACGTAATAGTAATATTCAGGACGCCGTTTTATTCTTCATGCTTGCGGCGGCACTGATGGTTTATTCACTGGTTAATCACTACAGTACGGACAAACTGGAGTGGAAGCTGTCTCCGTACCTTTTCCCCGTACTGATTGCCGTCTTCATAGGAGCCTTATCCTTTTCACTTTTTTCTGATGGTATACGTCAGATTAAATCAGGAGAAAAAAGTCGGAAGAAAGCTGCAATTCATTGGAAAGACGTTTTATTTACCATAGGCGTATCCGTTGCCTATTTTGGAACCATGAGATTCCTCAAGTTTATTCCTTCGACTATTCTATTTTTAGTTGCTCTGTTTCTCCATCTGGGTGAGCGCAGGATATGGCTGATAGCAATAATCTCTGTTCTATTTTCTGTTTCAATTTATATAATATTCGGCGTTATGCTGCACGTCATGCTGCCATAGGAGGTGAGTATATATGTCAGGTTTTTTTGATGTAATATCTTATTTTTGGGATTTTCATTTTATCTGGATGGTATTCATTGGGTCGGTAGCAGGTCTGTTTGTGGGCGCTATCCCGGGCCTTTCTGTTTCCATGGCAACAGCTCTGCTTGTATCAATCACATATTCCTGGAACACCGGAGACGCCATAGCCACAATCATGGGTGTTTATACGGTAGGAGTATTTTCCGGTGCAATCTCCGCCATTCTTATTAACATTCCCGGTGCCCCCTCATCGGTGGTTACTACCTTGGACGGATATCCCCTTGCCAAACGGGGAGAAGCATATAAAGCGCTGAAATATGCTACTGTTTATTCATTTATCGGTACTCTGTTCGGTTTTGTGGTTTTATGGCTTGCTGCCAAGCCAATATCTGATATAGCACTAAAATTTACTCCAATGGATTATTTTCTCATAGCTCTCTTTGGACTGGCTGCTGTCGGTTCCCTGACTGCCAAGAGCTTTTCAAAAGGGCTTATCAGTGCCATGCTGGGCTTGATTATGAGCACGATAGGGATAGACTCAGTAATGGGTACTCCCCGGATGACCTTTGGCATCTATGATCTCCAGGCAGGTATCAACATAGTTCCTGCATTGGTCGGCTTATTTGGTTTTAATGAAGTACTAAGTGTTATTTCCGATGGTTTTTTAAAATCTGAGGTTTCAAATATGGTCAGAACTGTTGTAAAACTAAAGGATATGTTTAAACATTTCTTTCGTTCAATTTATTATGCCGTAATCGGCACCCTGGTCGGTGCGCTTCCCGGGGCAGGAGGGCCTGTTGCTGCTTTTTTAGCCTACGGTGAGGCTAAGAGAATCGTAAAAAACCCGGATGTTCCTTTCGGGGAAGGCCAGGTTGAAGGAATCGTGGCCAGCGAATCAGCCAACAATGCCTGCATAGGTGGTGCATTCATACCTATGCTGACCCTTGCCGTTCCCGGAGATGCAGTTACTGCAATTATACTGTCGGTATTTTATATTCACGGCCTGCAGCCAGGCCCTATGTTTATAAGAAACAGCCCCGAATTATTCCATGCCGTTCTGGCTGGCGGGCTTATAGGTTCTGTTTTTATATTGATCCTGGGTCTGCTGCTGGGACCAAGAATCAGCAGGATTATCAACATACCTAAGAGGATTCTTCTTCCAATCGTTACGGTGCTGTGTGTAATTGGAGCATTTGCATGCAATAACCGTATGTTTGATGTTGGGCTGATGTTTTTCTTCGGAATCCTGGGTTACTTAATGCGCAGGCGCGATTATCCGGTTGCTCCCATGATACTCGCTCTTGTGCTGGGCGGTATGATGGATAACAGTTTCCGCAGGGCAATTTCTTTGGCTTCCACTGAAGAAAACATGCTGGCAGCATTGTTCGGACGCCCTATTACCCTTGTACTGACATTATTTACAATCATTACAGTTGTATCAAATATTCCTGCTGTTAAGGGCTATTTTGATTCAAGGAAGAGTATGATGAAGCCTGAATAGTATTTGCTGTTTAACATTTAAGGAGAGATAAGGTAAATGAACAGACATGATATTATAAAAGCATCGGCTTACTTTGTAGAAAACTCGAAAGATAATTATATAACAAAGCATGCTGCCATTTCAGATAAAGTAGCGGGGATGAAAATTTTTGAGGAACCGATTTTTGCATTTGGTTCCGCTGATGATGAATATTTCAGCTTGTTGAAAAAACCATCGGTAATCGGCAAACACTTTTTACTTCCCAAAGAATGGCTTCCACAATCTGAAACAGTAATATCATTTTTTTTGCCCTTCAGTGAAGCCGTGAGAAAGGGTAACGCAGAAGATAGGGTATGGCCGTCAGAAGAATGGCTTCATGGACGTATTGAGGGTCAGATCATGGTGAATAGTCTATGTTTATATTTAAAGTCATTACTGACAAGCGCAGGATATGACTGTATTATACCTTCTCTAGACGAAAGATTTTGGTCAATAACCAAGCCTGAAAGCACTTCATCACATCCGGGAGTATCATTTTCAAGTAACTGGTCTGAAAGGCATGCTGCCTTTGTATGTGGACTTGGAACATTCGGGCTTTCTAAAGGTCTTATAAGCAAGAAAGGCATGTCAGGAAGAATCGGAAGCATCATAACAGAACTGTTCCTGCCTCCGGATAACAGAGAATACACAGGCATCTATGAATATTGTTCAATGTGTGGTACATGTGTTAAGAACTGCCCGGTCAATGCAATATCGATAGAAAAAGGAAAGAATCACAATCAATGCTCTGATTTTTTAAATAAAATATCTGCAAGATACAAACCCAGATATGGCTGCGGGAAATGCCAGGTAGCTGTGCCCTGTGAAAGTGAAATTCCATATTAAGAGATCTAAGAGCATTCAGAATACATATTGAGATTTTTTGCTTGTAAAAGTAAATTAAATATGTGGTAATATATTATTGAGATAGTCAGTAAAAGCTTCATGTAGGAGGAATTATGTTAAAAAAATCCGAAGAAAACAATGTCAGATCAATTAACAGGGCACTACAAATATTAAAATGCTTTAGTTGGAACGAAAGAAGATTCACTCTGACCGAGATTGCACAGAAAGTCGACTTGCCTAAGTCTACAACTTCCCGTCTGCTTGCAACACTTGAGAACGAAGGTTTTTTAAGAAAGGACGAAGGAAGTAATCATTATAAGTTAGGATATGAAATCTATTTTTTGGGGTTAGTTGCAAAAGAGAGCATGGATTTAGGAGAGATAAGCCGGCCTATCATGGAAGAAATCGGCCAGGCTACAAAGGAGACCATTAACCTTTACTTGCTGGATAATTTGGAAAAAGTATGCTTTATTCAAGTGGAGAGTCCCCTGGCTATAAAAAGATATGTAAGAATAGGGGAAAGATCTCCTATCTGGTATGGAGCTACCGGTAAATCCATATTGGCAAATTTGGATGAAAGCATTTGGTATGAAAAGTCAAAAGAACTGAAGAGATTTACGGAAAAGACAGTAGTCGATCCCAAGGAGTTCATTGCTGAACTCAGGACCATAAGAGAAAGAGGTTATTCCGTTAGTATAGGAGAGAAAGAACACGATGTAGGCTGTGTTGCTGCTCCGATTTTTGACAGCAGTAAGAAGGTTATAGGATGCTTGTCTATATCAGGGCCTCAATACAGATTCCCGCAGGATACGGATTATTTTGTAAGTCTGGTTGTAGACGGAGCACGGAGAATATCCAATAAGTTAGGTTATTATGAAAGCTACAGCGGCTTTGGTGAATAATCATGGCAGAGTTATGGGATATTTTAGATAAGGACGGCAGCTTAACCGGAAGAACTATCGAAAGAGGCAGGCCTTTAAAAGAGGGAGAATATCATTTGGTGGTTCATATTTGGATAAGAAACAGCAAAGGCGAGTATCTTATACAAAAAAGATCCTCACAGGTCGGCTTTTTGCCCGGAATCTGGGGCGTAGCCGGAGGTTCGGCAGTTAGCGGCGAAAGCAGTCTGGAGGCTGCATTGAGAGAAGTAAAAGAAGAGCTTGGGCTAAGCTTTGAACCGGATACTTTGAGGAGACTATACAGGGTCAGATATAAAAGTGTTTTTTCGGATTTATGGTTTGTTTGCCGGGATATCAATCTTGAAGATGTCAGAATACAGAAGGAAGAAGTCAGTGAAGTGAAATATGCCTGTATAGACGAAATATTGTCAATGATAGAAAGGAATGAGTTCATTAACTTCGCGGAAGCTTATATGAGCTTTTTGGTGAACCCTTGCAGCTGTTAAGCACATAATGAGGAGTGAATGCAATGAATGAATACTATGTTGCCGTTTTTGATTCCACGCACTATGCTTTGAAGTTTGAAAAGGAAGTAAAGGACTGGGGTTTTACCATAAGCATCATGCCGGTTCCCAGGGAAATAACCGCTAGCTGCGGAATTTCAGCAAAACTGGAAGCCGGAGAGATTGAAAGTATTATGGCACTTGCTGCCAAAGAAAACCTTAAGGTAGCCGGCTATTATCATGTAGAAGTACAAAATGGCAGGAAAGTATACCATAAAAGCATTTAGTTGTTTTTATGGTATACTTTTTGGCTGTAAATGCACTTTACATATAATATAGGAAGAATTAAACTATAAGTTGTGTCTGTATTATTTAATTGTGCCATGGATGAATATCAAATACGATTTGGAGGAAAAAATTGGGTGATAAAAGGAAGATAATAATAGCTGTTGTGATTGCGGTACTTCTGGTTGCGGCAGCCATATACGGCTTTACATATAACTTTCTGAACAAAATAAGTGTGGAGGAGGGTGCAGAAGGCTATCCGGTACCGGAAAAAAGGGTAAATGTCGTAGTTATGGGTGTGGCAAACGGTCTTGCGGATACAATAATGCTGGCAAGCTTCAACCCTGAAGATGGAGCGCTGGATGTGCTTTCAATACCCAGGGACACATATATTGAAAGAAAAGGACATAAGACTTCTGCAAACAACAAGATTAACTCTTCCTATGGAAGAGGAGGAGCGGATAATGTGGTCAAAAGTGTCGCATCTCTTACGGGAATGGATGTACATTATTTTGTAGAGGTGGACTATGAGGCTGTCAAAGAATTGGTTGATGCCATGGGCGGTATTAAGGTGACTGTACCTATGGATATGAACTATGATGATCCGGTTGATGGTTTGCATATACATTTCAAAGAAGGGGATGCAGTAAGCAAGGGCGAGGATTTATTAAAGCTCTTAAGATACCGTAAGAACAACAAGGGCGGCGGCTATAAGGACGGAGACCTGGGCAGGGTGAAGATGCAGCAGGAGATAGTCAGATTAGGTATTGAAAAAGTAATGAGGGGCAACATAGTTACTAATTTTCTTAAGCTTCAGGAGCCTATTAAAAAATATGTAAAGACAAATATGTCACCAAAACAGATGATGTACTATATTACCAAAGCAAAGAAGATAAAA
>Ga0208695_1000605_pt1 | contig 36951 bp, 61 predicted proteins | sample AD_UKC111_MetaG_FD_184449 | JGI IMG/M metagenome (GOLD analysis project Ga0208695, IMG submission 184449) | Active sludge microbial communities of municipal wastewater-treating anaerobic digesters from Hong Kong - AD_UKC111_MetaG (SPAdes)... | ecosystem: Engineered > Bioreactor > Anaerobic >...
AGCATAATCGGTATGCCCTAAAATCATTTTAATAGCATTGGTATCCGCTCCTGCTCTTGCTAATAGTGTTGCACAAGTGTGACGTGTTGCGTGTGGTGTTTTCTTTTCTATTCCTAATTGCTCTAACAACGGGGCGAATATGAATTTACGATAATAATTAGCGGTTATAGGAATACCTCTTAATATTTCCTTCTTGCCTTTTTTCCCAACTTCTTTTTCTTTGGTAATTAGATAATTAAATCCTTTATCATACCATTTTTTAATATAGGGTAATGCTTTAGGGTGTATCGGTACTGTTCTATCTTTTCCTGCATCCGTTTTTAAACCGCCTGTTAATGTCATACTCTCAAAGTCAATATTAAACCTTGTGAGCTTCAACAATTCTGTTATTCTAAGACCGGTATATATTAAAATTAGTATAGTGTCAACATAAGGGATATTATCGTTATCTTCCAGTTTTTTGATTTCTAAATCTGTAAATATTTCTTTTTCTCTTTTATCCTCTTTTGATATTTTTACAAATTCAGCATAATTCTTATTACATATATCATTTTGCATAGCGTATTTATAGAGCAGACCGCACAATAATTTTACTTTCGTTTTAGTGGATTTTGAAAGCGGTATTTTATTCCCCTCTTTATCCTCTGACACAAGATTATCAATTATGCTTTGAATATGGCTTGTCCTTATATTGATAAATTTAGAGCTGTGGAGCTTTGCAAGGTGTTTGTATGCGGCGGTGTAATTATCTTGTGTTTGCTTTGATATATCTGTAAATGCAGGAGTTTCTTTCCATTCCTCATACAATTCTTTAAATGTAATATTTGCTTTGGGCGAAGTGGGTGATATCTGCTCAGCTGCAAGACGTTTTTCGGCTTCCGTTTTTGTTTCGTAGTAATCTACATACCAATAACTTTGTATTCCCTCAACAGTTTTTGACATTCTAACCGCCCAAGGTTTTTTGCGTCTGTCACCAAGATAAACAACACTTCCATATCCATTCGGATTTTTGATAGGTTTCTTTTTCTCTTTAATTTGTTTTCTACCACAATATTGACAATATACACTATCGTCTGAAATTTCTTTAGCACATTTTTTATTAATACAAATCATTTTTATCACCTGTAAAAATCAAGCTGTACACAATTATGATGTACAGCTTGATAGTTATAACTTCCCTATTACTTTCCCTGCCGTCCTAAGTTCTCCGTATTTGGTTGATATTGGCTTGTATTTTTGGTTGAGAGATATTAATTCGTTTTTGCCTAATTTCTTTATATATCCTTCTCCGTCAAAAATAAAAACACCAATTTCTCCAATATCAACTGCAGGCTGTTGTTTTACCAGCACTATATCACCATCATAATATTCAGGCTCCATACTATCACCTGATACAGTTACTGCAAAGTTAGCCTGCTTGGTTTCTTTTGTATCTGGTATGTCTATTAACTCGTAGTCACTACTATCTAAATATGCGCCAGTACCTGCCGAAGCAGGAAGATATGACAACGGTATAGGTCTTGTGTGAATGTGGATATCTTCTGCAAATTTTGTATTATCAGGCAATTTTTTTGATGATTGTTGCATACGTTCATATTTCAAGATTTCTTCTGCAATTCCATTCAACATCATTTGACCGTCATCTGATAATTGATTTATCTTTTCTGATATGGGGTTGGTTTCCTCTGCATTTTCACTTTGTTTGCTAACTATCTTTCCGTCAAGCAACGGCTCGGCTTGTATTCCTAGCGAGTTACAAATTTTGATAATATTTAAAACATTAGCTTTTGATATACCCCTTTTAAAAATGCTGTCAACAGTGGTGTATGGAACACCTATTTCTGACGAAAAAACTCTTATACTTTTATACCTATCTAAAATGTATTTTTTTAATTTTTCTTCTATAATCATTTCAAAGCCTCCTTTTTCTACATTGTAGCATATATTTGAACTATATGCAAGAAAAATTTATGAAAATTCGTATTTTCTTTAAAAATACCCTTGACAATATACTAAAGTTCGTATATAATCTACTTGTATCCGAAAATTCGTATAGAAAGGAGCTGATAATATGTTTCCGATATTAGAGGGTAAATTGAGAGAAAATCGAATAACGCGTGAAGGTCTTGCTACATTTCTTGGAGTGTCGGTTGCAACTGTTTCAAGCAAAATGAATGGCCACTCGGTTTTCACTTTGCCTGAAGCTCGCAAAATACGCAAGTTTTTGCGAACAGATTTAACCATAGAGGAATTGTTTTATACGCCATCAGACAAAGCAAGTTAGTACATAAGAAAGGAGTGAGAAAATGAAAATATCATTAACAATGATTTTTTGGTTGGTTTTATGTTCGTATGCAATCCTTATCCACGTACAATTACTACTCGATAAATCAATTCGAGAAAATACCCGTTTGTTGAAGGAGTTGATTTATAAAATTGATTCCAAATTGTTTCAATTGGTTTCCAAAAATAGCAATAACACCAAGAATAACCCACCAAATAGCAGACAAAACGACGTTCAATAATTTATACGCAGTTTTTTCAGAATCCAATCCAATGTAAAGCAACAAATGTTTAGGAATAAAAATAATGAAGTTTATCCAATACAAAGGACTAAATGATTCAATTATTCGACTTCTATAAACACCAAAAGTATTTGCAAACAAGTGTAATGTTAAACTGACAATATCGTTTCTTTTTATAAACATATTTTCCGATACTTCGGCATTGTAAGTTGCAATTTGACCATATCCTACAGGGGCGGCATTAGGCACAACAAGAGTTTGCATTCCTGCGTGCAAAAATAGATTCTTTATTGATTGTTTATATGTATATAAGGTATTATCCGAATCATTTAACCAATCAATATAACGGTTCCAAAAATACTTAGTTTTAATTAGTCTAACGGTATTATTGATAATTTTGAATAACACTAAACACAAAAATGCAATTAAAATTTTTTTCATTGAAATCACCTCAAGGAGATTATAACAAGAATTTACAAAATTTGCAACAAAAAAGAAAGTAAGCGGACAAGCATTTTAAATGAAAGGTGGTGAAACCTTTGGAAATTCCAAAAATTGAAACCCTATCAACAGAGTACGTGGCAAAAGCCTTGCATACTACACCACCCAAAGTAATTGCAATGATGTTAAATGGTACGTTGCCAATCGGACCTGCGTTAAGGGCAGGAGATATCGGCGAAAGAGGTAACAATAGGGCAATCATAATTAAATCACGTTGGGAAGCATACATAAAGGCTTTGGACTTGGGTGCAAGTGGGTAATTAACCCTTATCAAATGAAAGGGGGCGAACAACAGTTTATTGAATGAGCCTAATTAAGTGGGAGGAGGTGAGAGAGGATGAAAAAAATACCTGAAAATCGAAATGACATTAGAGATATTTTATTAGAGCAAGTTGCTTTAATGGCAGAATGGAATAAAAATTTCGGTCATAAAAAGCCTGAACAAATTAGCAACAATGTTAAAACAATGTTAGAAATATATAGTGTTATTAGATAAATTTTTATGTTTTGACATTATACCAAAATAATACAAATTATACAAGGACAAGCTGAAAGGAGTGATGAATTGAGTAATCTGTCAAAAACAATCATTGTATTAGCGTTAATATCTCCGACATTGATTTTAGCATTTAAAAATATATATGCGTGCATCTTCTATGCAGTAATATTATGTGCCGTTTTATCAATTTTTTTAATATCGACTGATGAAGTTTAGAAAGGAGTGATGTTAATGATACACAATTGTACCAAATGTAATAGACCTTGGGCAGTAAGCGTATTTGTTCCAATTGAAAATTATATCTGCCCTGATTGTTCTAAAAGGTCAGACACGAATCAAAATAAAAATCAAAAAGTTAGGAGGACAAGCTAATGGGTACAGTAATGAAATCGCAGGAAGTTGAAAATATCAAGTTGTTATTGTCAAAAGGGTTATCGAAGAAAGAAATATGTCAGATAACCGGGCGAAGTGATAAAACAATAAGCAGAGTTAAAAAAGGTTGCTATGATGAGCCTGCAAAAACCGATAGCAGATTTGATGAATTGTCGGATTTAATGAAACAGCATTTGGAATTACTTATCAGAATTGATGAAGTCCTAAAAAGCTTGAAGGAGGATAAGCTATGAATATATGGGGTATATGCTTTTCGTTAGGAGTAATCATAATGCCATTCGCAATGTTTATAATATTCGGCATTATAGAAAATAAAAATCCGTCCTCGGCAAAGGACGGACAAGCCTTAAAGGCTTAAATTAACAATCAAGGTAATTATACATTAAATTCGAGGGAGTGTCAAGCGGTGGCATACAAAGGTATTGGACCCGAACAAGGCAAGTACATAGAAAGCAAACAAGCTTTTGTTTATGCTTTAGAGCGAGTAATAAACGGCACAGACGAGGAAAAGCAAGGGTTTGTTGATTGGTATTTTAGTGGAAATTGGATAGAGAGCGAGGATAAATAATGGATTTAACGAGGTTAAGGGATTATTTTAAACCAAATGAAATAGAGTTCCGCATAGGCGCAACGACAGCAGATAAAAAGAAAGGTGTTGCAGTTCCGTATGTGACCAATAGAGCAATACAAGAAAGGCTTGATGATGTTTGTGGCGCCGAAAATTGGCGAAACGAATTTAAGCCGTGGAAAGAAAATAGCCAATTATGTGGTATCTCAATAAAAATTGATGGCGAATGGGTTACAAAATGGGATGGAGCAGAAGATACACACATTGAGCCAATAAAAGGCGGTTTGTCAGGTGCTATGAAAAGAGCGGCTGTACAATGGGGCATAGGCAGATACTTGTATGATATTGATGATATGTGGGTTGATATTGTTCCGTATGGTAAAAGTTATAAGTTTGCTAAACCTCCGGCGTTACCGTCAAAGTATCTTCCGGCAGGGGTTGAAAATGAAGGTTATAAGGCTGATGTAGTTACCGAGGACGATAAATTAATTCAAGATATTGTACCGCAAAATAATTTGATTACTAAAGAGCAGGAAAACATATTGGTTAGCATTTTTATTGAATATGGTATAAAACCCGAAAAAGCTACGAAGTTTTTTAAAATTAACAAAATTGAAGAAATGACGCAGGAACAATATAAGACGTACATTGACATTCTAAAGTCAAATATTCCTAATTTTAAATTGCCCGAGTTACAAGCAAAACCACCTGTTTCAGAAAAAGAAAAAGCCGAGCTTGAAAAGGTTAATGCTCAACTGGGGGTTAAAAAATGATACTGACGCAAGAAAATTATTATTCCCCTGAAGCTGATATGGAATATATGAGTTGTTCTCAATATCAAGCATTTTCGGAATGTGAAGCTAAGAAGTTGGCAGAATTACAAGGTAGATGGGTTAGTGAGCCGTCAGAAGCGTTTTTGGTAGGGAATTATTTTCATTCATATTTCGAAAGCAAAGAAGCGCACGAAAAATTTTGCCAAGAAAATTTCGATAAGATTTTCAAAACCAAAGAAGTTACTATTAAAAAAGCAACTAAGACAACACCTGCTATAAAAGAAACTGTTATAACCGGTAAATATTCACCTTTTGAAAAAGCTGACAAGATGATTAAAACGGTTGAAAATGACCCTTTAATGCAACAGTTTTTAGAAATGCAAGGCGAAAATGAAATCTTTATGACAGGCGAAATATTCGGCACTAAATGGCGAATGAAGATGGATAAATACATTCCTGATTTAAGATTTATTATTGACTACAAAACAGTGGCGAATATTTGGGAAACATCATACAACCCTGTTAAAAAAGAGCGACAGACGTTTGTTGAGGCTTATGGTTATATGTTTAGGGCGGCAATTTACTCCCTTATAGAGTGCCAAAACAGACTTAATATAACATTTGATGAAGCTTATAAAATGTTACAAAATGATGAACTTGATTTGCCTAACTTCTTTTTGCTTTGCGTATCTAAACAAGATTATCCCGACAAAGAAGTTATAAGACTTAATAACCGCCAAGAGTACATATACCAGCTTGAACAGATAATCAAAAACCAGTACCGATACAACCAAATTAAAGAAGGTAGATTACTTCCAACGAGGTGCGGTCAATGTGATTATTGTAGGTCAACAAAAGTGTTAAAAGAGGTAATGCCATATTATGAGTTAAAATCCGAATTCAGAACGCAAAGAGAGGAAGATTACAATGCGGTTGAGGGTTTGGTTAAAGCATAAATACAAAGAAGATTGGAGTCATTGTCCTTTATGTAATACTCCACTCAGATGGGTGTATGACGGCGAAAGCTGGATTCCATGCGACAGGGAGCCTGTATATTACAAGTGGACTATGGATGGTGGATTCAAAATTATGAAAAACCGAAAACTGATTGATGGTTGTGAGATTTATAAAAAAGGTGATGGTGCGGGATTTACATTGGGATTATTACCTCATGTTTACAGTTGTTTTGATTTAAATGGTTACGGCGGTGTTAAATATGTTAGGTAAATTAAAAGTAAATGATATTACATATTCTAATGGTGTTCTAACGTGTAAAATTGACACCGAGAGTAAATATGCAGCCAAGCAGATATTAACAGATATTGAACATTCGAAATACCGAGGAAACAAAAATTTTTCCGTCACAATAGCCGAATGGAAAAGGCAAAGGTCATTAGATGCCAATGCATATTGCTGGGTGCTGTGCCAAAAATTAGCCGAAAAATTACATACAACCAAAGAATTGATTTATAGGGCAATAGTATTGCAGGTAGGTCAGTTTGAAATAATACCGATTAAAAACGAAGCTGTAAACGAGTGGATTAGAAAATGGAACGCCAAAGGGTTAGGTTGGCACTCAGAAATAATGGAAGGATGCGAACGTGAGGGGTACACCAACACTATAAATTATTTTGGTTCCTCGGTTTACAACACAAAGGAAATGTCGATTTTGATTGATGAAATTGTAAACCGTTGTAAAGAAAACGATATTGAAACAATGACACCTGCGGAGTTAGAGAGGTTAAAAGAGAGGTGGGGCAAGTGAAGTGCTTTTTATGCGGCAGAAACAGGGGCGGTATAAACTTTTTAGCTGAACATCATATATTTGGCAACTCTAACCGCAAACACAGCGAAAAATACGGATTGAAAGTATTGTTATGTAATCACGATTGCCATATATACGGACCTAAATCAGCACATAAAAACAAAGATACCGCCCAAATGCTCCACGAGTACGGGCAAAGAAAATTTATGCGTGAACAAAGTGCAAGTATAGCCGATTTTGTAAAAATATTCGGAAAAAATTATTTAGACGAGGAGTGGTAGAAAATGTTGAATAAAGTTGTTTTGATGGGTAGATTAACCGCAACACCCGAACTTAAATATACACCTGCAAATGTAGCTGTATGCTCTTTCTCAATAGCCATTGATAGACGTTTTGTAAAACAGGGCGAACAACGTCAGGCTGATTTTATTAACATTGTTGCTTGGCGAAATACAGCTGAGTTTATAGCGAAATACTTTGTTAAAGGTCAGATGATTAATGTTGTAGGAAACCTGCAAACAAGAGTTTGGACAGACAAAGACGGCAAGAAACATTACATAACCGAAGTTATAGCAGATGAAATTAATTTTTGCGGTGATAACAGGAACAGCGGACAGGCACAAAACAATGTGCCAAGTATGGAAGGGTTTGAGCCAGTAGATACTGAGGATGACTTACCATTTTAGCGAGGTGTAATTATGAACATACTTGATTACATACCAAAAGGACGTAATAATGCAATATCAAGGCAAGATTTAGAACAATTAACAGGCTTGAGCGATAGAGCAATACGGAAAGAAATTAAAAAATTAGTGCAAAAAGGTATTCCTATTCTATCTTCAAGTCAATCAAAAGGTTACTGGTACAGTGATGATATTGAGGAGTTAGAAAACTTTATCAAAGAAAGTAAAAACCGTTGCAGGACAGAATATTTGACGGTCAGAGCATTAGAAAAAACTTTGTATGAAGCTAAGAATATCAAAGTTGTACCAGTTCGGCAGCATTTAAGAAAAATTAGCAACGGCGATTTAGACGGTCAGCAGAGAATTGAGGTGAGTTAATGGCAAGACCACAACGGAAAGGAAATAATTATTTTCCTGCTGATGTGGATATATTTTCGGATAGAAAAATCAAAATTCTAATGGCAAGATACAACGCAGATGGATTCACATTTTATTACTATTTGCTATGTGAAATTTATAAAGAGGGTTATTTTTTAAAAGTTGATGATGATTTTGAATTTATTGTTTCATCAGACTTAAATATGAGTGTTGATAAAATAGGGCAGATGTTGAATTTCTTACTTGAACGGTCACTGTTTAACGATAAACTTTTCAAGTCGGACAAGATTCTCACTTCCCACGGAATACAGAGCAGATATCAGGATATGGTTAAAAACAGAGCATTAAAAAATCCTATATCTGTTGACAAAAGGCTTTGGCTGTTAGATGAAAGCGAAACACAAAGCTATATTAAAGTTACGGAAAGTGAGAGTTTTTCCGAGAATAACCCTTTAAATTCCAAGAATAATGATTTAAATTCCGAGAATAACCCACACAAAGAAAAAGAAATAAAAGAAAAGAAAAATAAAATAAATGAAATTAAAGAAAAAGAATATGCTTCTGCTTGCAAATTCCTCGAGGAAAACTTCTGTAAAGTACTTTCAAGTACCGAAATTAATGACCTTTACGAAGCTGTTGATGAATTTGGCGTTGATATAGTTAAGTATGCAATCGAAGAAACAGTTCGTAATGACGTTAGGGCGTGGAAATATACACAGCGCATATTAGATAACTGGAAAACAGCAGGAGTTAAGACATTGGAGCAAGCTAAATTACAAAGTAATAAAGTTAAAGATAATAAAAATAGTGCGAAACCTTCTAAGTTTAGTAATTTTGAAAATCGCACAGACATTGATTATGCAGAGTTAGAACGGAAATCATTACAAAAACGGATTGCGAGGTTGAATGAATGACATACGAGGAATTTTTGAAATCAAAACAGAAGTTAATGCGGCCGAGTGGATTTGATATACATAGCATTAACAGCAAGTTATTTAATTTTCAGCAGGCCATTGTTAAATGGGCGGTCAAAAAAGGCAGGGCCGGAATATTTGCCGATTGCGGACTTGGGAAAACACCAATGCAATTAGAGTGGGCCGATAAAGTGAGTAAACATACAAATGGCAAAGTATTAATTCTTGCGCCGTTAGCAGTAACCAAACAGACACAGCGAGAGGGCGAAAAGTTTGGGATTGATGTTAATATTTGTAGGACACAGGCAGATGTTAAAGACGGTATTAATGTTACCAACTATGAAATGTTAGACCATTTTGACACAGATGTATTTGATGGCGTGGTATTGGATGAAAGCAGCATTTTAAAATCCTATATGGGTGAAACAAAGCAGAAAATTATAAAAAGATTTGAAAACACGCCTTATAAATTATCCTGCACAGCTACGCCTTCGCCGAATAATCACATGGAAATACTTAATCAAGCTGAATTTTTAGGAATTATGAAATCTCACGAGGCATTGGCAATTTGGTTCATCAACGATACTTCGGCAAGTGGCAATTATAAACTCAAAGGCCACGCAGTAAAACCTTTTTGGGAATGGGTATCTACTTGGGCGGTGTGTGTTAGTAAGCCTTCTGACATTGGATTTTCAGATGATGGATATATACTCCCAAAGCTAAATGAAATTGAATGTGTAGTTGATGTTAATGAGTTTAATGAGGATTTGACGGAAGGGTTATTCCGGAAAATTGAAACCAACGCAACGGCATTTCACAAAGAAAAACGATTGACGGCCGACAGCAGAGCAAAAAAATGTGCCGAAATTGTCTCGTCAACCAATGACCAGTACGCTATATGGTGTAACACTGATTACGAGGCGGATTTGTTAAAAAAATATATTCCTTCAGCTGTGGAAGTCAGGGGAAGTGATAAACCACAATTTAAAGAGCAGGCCGCAATGGATTTTATTGACGGCAATATAAGAATTATAATTAGCAAGCCTAAAATATTCGGCTACGGAATAAATTTTCAAAATTGTTTTAACACAGTATTTTGCGGATTAGATTACAGTTATGAAAACTACTACCAAGCAGTAAGACGATTTTGGAGATTTGGACAGCAAAATGAAGTTAATTCCTATATCGTTATTGGCAGTACCGAAAAACAAATACTTGATGTTATACGCAAGAAAGAGCAACGGCAAGATGAAATGAAAAAATCAATGTATGGCAGTATAAAAGAAATTCAGAATGCAAATATAAGGGGTACGGAATTCAAACTCAGCATTGAAACACCAAAAATACAAATACCTGTATGGTTGAAAGGAGCGTAATATGGAACACCACGGAAATAAATTCAGTTTATACAACGGAGATTGCGTAAGAGTAATAAAACAATTACCGAGCGAGAGTATTCACTTTACTATTTTTTCGCCGCCGTTTGCAAATTTATATATATACTCTGATGATTTGGCGGATATGGGGAATTGCAAAGACGAGGAGGAATTTTTCCAACAATTCGACTTTTTGATTCCGGAATTATACCGAGTGACAATCCCCGGCCGTATGTGTGCGGTACATTGCAAAGATTTGGTTAAATATAAAGGGCGTGACGGTCGAGCTGGCATATATGATTTTAGCGGCGACATCATAAGACATTTTGAAAAATTCGGTTGGCAGTACCATTCAAGGATAACAATTTGGAAATGCCCTGTAACCGAAATGCAAAGGACAAAAGCGCATGGCCTGTTATGGAAACAGTTAAGAAAAGACAGCACATATTCAAGGCAGGGGATGGCTGACTATATGCTGATTTTTAGAAAATGGGGAGAGGATGCGGAACCGATAACACATACAAAAGAGGACTTCCCTGTTGAGAAATGGCAACAATACGCAAGCCCTTGCTGGGAATTTGAACCTACACCGATATGGTGGGATATACAGCAGACTAATGTATTAAACGTACAACAAGCGAGAGAAAATGCAGATGAAAAACATATATGCCCTCTACAATTGGATGTAATTGAAAGATGTATTGAATTATGGACTAATCCTAACGATATAGTTTTTACTCCGTTTTTAGGTATCGGCAGCGAAGCGTATCAGGCGTTAAAAATGGGGCGTAGGGCAATAGGAATTGAACTTAAAGAAAGTTATTTTAATCAAGCTGTTTTAAACTGCAAGTCGGTAGAAAACGAAAAAGAGCAGGTGAGCTTTTTATGAAACCACAAAAAGGTCAACAATGGAAACGATTAATGCGTCAACTTTCCCCTGGTAAAGACCGAAGCAAAAGCAGGAGGCGAAAGAAAAAATGACCGATAAAGAAAAGTTAGACGATATTATGGACAAACTCTACAAACTTAAAGCATTTTGCGAGGTTAGAGCTGAAAAAGCTAAAAAATCAGCCGAACAGCAAGGGCAGGAATTATCAGAACAATTTTTGATGATGCGATATTTAGGAGAAGAAAAAGCATACAGCGATACCATTATTGTTTTGGTAAATAAAATATTGGCGGTGGGAGAATGAAAATTATAATAAAAGGCACTTTGCCAAACCTCAACGATTACATAAACGTTTGCAGGGAAAACAAATATGCCGCAGCTGAAATGAAAAACAAAGCTGAACATATTGTATCGCTCTATATCAGAAAACGCCAAACGTTTGATAAACCCGTATTTGTAAAATTTACATGGGTTGAACCCAACAGGAGCAGGGATAAAGATAATATAGCATTTGCGAAAAAGTTTATATTTGACGCTCTTGTTAGGTGCGGAGTATTAAAGGGTGACGGCTGGAAGTTTGTAGATGGATTTACGGATAATTTTAAAGTTGATAAAAACAACCCACGAATTGAGGTTGAAATTGAGGAGGTCTAACATGAAAAAACTAATAGTATTAATACTCCTTATCCTCTCCCTCCTCTGTTACATACGAAATAACGTTAAAAATGAGCCTGTAACAGACCTTTACATTGAGCCAACAAATATTATTACTGTTGAGGACAAGCTACCACAGACGGAAGAAATAAGCCGAATAATAACAGTCACAGCATATGGGTATTGTCCATGTGTTAAATGTTGTGGAAAAAGTAATGGTATCACATCAACTGGAGTAAAAGCAACAGCAGGACGGACAATAGCGGTTGATACAAATGTTATTCCTTTAGGTAGTACGGTTGTAATTGACGGTAAGGAATATATTGCGGAGGACACAGGCGGAGGCATAAAGGGAAATAAAATTGATGTATTTCACGATACACATACAGATGCTTTGCGGTTTGGGAAAAGGGAGATTGAAATTGAGGTGAGGGAATGAAAAAAGAATCGCCCGAAAAAATACTTAAAAAACTTATAGAATCACTTAATGAAAGATATGAACGGTGGGAAAGCCTTTATAAATACGGCGGAAGTGACCCTACTTGGAGTGATGGATGCAATATGAGGTTGGTTAGAAATCACATAATTAGCTATAAAAATCAAATCAAAGAATTATGCGAGGAGTTTAATCAGCCTTTGCCCGAAATATATCACCGAGAATTACCTCCCGAAGTGGATAACAACTATATGGCAAGAGCGGATGAAATAAGAATTAATGCTAAAAAATCACTTGAAATTTACAAAGCGGATGAAAATTATAAGTATCTGTTATTGGCGGTTGATAGTTTGAACAAAAGACAACGTGAAAGCACTTGCATAGACAATGTTATATGGTATTGCAAAGGATTAGAGCAATACATCAAAGATGATGATTTAGCGGCAATGAGAAGGCACGAACATTATCAACGGTATTTGGATAGTTTTAAGGAATGCAGAAAAAGGGTTGAGCAATTAAAAATTGAGCCGATAGTATTTGTACCGCAACAAATCAGTATGTTTGAATCAATCGGAGTATAACCAAAAGAATGGAGTTGATAGAATGATAGACAAACAACATAACAAAACAGTAATAATATGCGACAACTGCGGTGATGGAACACAAGAATATGACAGTTTTAATGAAGCACAACACGAAGCTAGAAACGAAGGTTGGCAGAAGAAATACATAAATGGTAAATGTATGAATTATTGTCCATTGTGTGCGGAGGTGGCGGAGATATGAGTTTTTGGAATAGTAGACAAATTAATAAAACTCGCAAAAAACATAGTTGTATATTCTGTCAATCTATAATTCCTATTGGAAGTAGTTGCAGACACGAAACAGGAACTTGGGAAGGTGAATTTTTCGATTACTATTTATGCAATAGATGTGTGAAATTTATAGATGAATATAAACTTGACTTATCAGACGGCTTTTCAGCAGGCGATTTTCATGAATACATCCATAAATTTGACGTTTTAAATTGTCCGAATTGCGGAAGAGACAATCATAGAGATTGCAAGTGGGACGAAAATTATTATAAAGCTGAATTTGAATGTGATAATTGTGACGAGAAATGGACGGCAGATTTTTCAATGGGGTTTGACGAATTTGGAAGGAGCGTTGACAATGCGAACGATTGAGGAAATTAAAGATTATGTAGCTGATTTAGGTTTTGAATTTGCATATAAGGTTTTAAGTATTGTTAAAGGTATTCCCCTTGACCGCCTCCAGGAAATCTGTAATGCCGAACGTGATGGGCGGTGTGTAGTGTTGCCTTGTAAGGTTGGGGATGTGTTGTATCAAATTGATATAGACCCATTATATAACGACAAATCAATCAGAATGTATGATGTAGAAAATATCACTATTTGTGGCGATAAAGATAAAGATATTTTATTAAAATACGATTCGTATGACGGTGTAATATGTACTGTGGAAAACCTAATCAATGGCACTCTATATTTAGACTATTTATTAACTTTTCTTACTCGTGAGGAAGCCGAAAAAGCATTGGAAGGCGGTGCGGAATGATACACGCTATTTGTGATTTTTGCGGTAAGGACTGTGATAGAAAAGCAATGCTTTTAACCTTAAAATCTTTTAGCAACTTTGCAAGATACCATACGGATACAGAACCCTTTGGGACAGTGAGCGAGGCACAAAGCTTTGTAATATGTTCCAGCTGTAGGCAAAAACATAAACTTCCAAACCCGTATGAACATTACGGACACATCACAGAGCAGGAGCTCCATTACCCTGTATCACTTTCGGATGACATCTCGATTTCAGACGAGGAGGACGGTGCGGAATGAAAGTACCAAAATATATAGATGATGCCCTTAAACGCAGAGAAAGAGCAGCATATACATTGATTCACAATGATTTAATAATAAGCGAATTTATCAAAAGAAATAATATTAATTGTGAATATACTGATTTGCATTGTGCGACATTGGGCGAGCCTGCTGTTGTTACAACCGAAACAATCAATGCAATTTTAGCAAAGGAGTGTGAAAAAGAATGACAGATAAATGGCAAGTAGTGCAAATGACAAGTCACAAAAGCCGTAGGTATGGTGCTACGCATTGGAAAGTAGTTGATGAAAATGGTAATAACGTATGTTGCTATATAGAGAATAAGAAAACCGCTGAACTGATTGCAAATGCTGTTGCCTTACAATCCGAAAACACAGAATTAAAAGCTAAGTTGGATAAGGCTGTGGAGGATATAAAAGCTAATTGGATGTGTCGCAGTTGTGCAAAACGAATTAAAGGGCATGAATGGACACGTTGTGAAAATCTTGTAACTATTAATGGGGAAGAAAATGTATTGACATGTGCTAATTTTGAATGGCGAGGATTGGAGGAATCGGAATGAATGAATTTAGTGTGTATAATACCACATTCAAATTTTACAATAATGATGAAACCCGAAAAAACTGGAATGAACGTGACAGTTATAAACATTATAAATTATTTGATGATACAATGAAATTTTTGGGTAGTATCGGTTTTTATGTAGGCAAGGATAAAAAAATTGAAAAAGACTTCAAATGTTTATCGAAAGACCACAGGCAAGGCAGATATGCAGATTTAGAGTTTAAAGCACGCCGCTATCCTGCTGGATTTGAAATTATGTTTTATCAAAATGTAATATTTGAAAATCGGAATGGCGGCGAATATGATTTTGATAAGTTAGATAAAATGCCATATCTGATTAAAAAACAGTTTGAGCTAACAATTAAAAAATTATCAAAATTTATTGAGCTATATGCAGTTTGCAAAACAGAGCCTAAATACAAATATGCCGTTGATAAAATTAAATATAATTGTGTGAAAAGTTGGCATTATCCGCAAAAAGATATGAATTTTGAATTATCTGAATTAGACGGCGATGTTAGCAATTATCCATACAATAGTTTAGATAGAGATGGGAAAGTAATTCGCAACGGCGATATTAAATATTTTCGTGATTACAACGGATATTTGCAACGTGGCAAAGTTTACAGAGATATTAATGCTAATTATATGGTTATGGTTGATAATAAAAATATTAGGTTTGTTTTGGCGAAAGAATTATTTGATTTAACTGATGATGATTTAAAGTTCAGGCGAAAGAAAAAGCATAAACCGCCGAAAGAATATGAAATTCGGAAAGAGCAATTAGCAAAAGCAACGGTTAAAGAGCTTGAAAATGAACTAAAACGCAGGAGGTCAAAAGAATGAATGATATAGAAAAGGCTATTAGTCATTTGGGATTGTTAAGATATGATTGTATGTATTCTGGCAATAAAGAAACGGTCAAATTATATGACTTAGCCATATCAGCACTTGAAAAGCAACTGCCGAAGAAACCTTTAGAATTAGCTGATATATACCCTGACAGTCAGTTTGATTGTCCTGTTTGTGGGATTCATGTAGGTTATCCGACTTTTAGAAATACTCCATTTGGAGAAATGAGAATTGGAGAGCATAAAATGGATTATTGTTGGAATTGCGGTCAAAAAATAGATTGGAGTGGTGATGATGAATGAGTTAAAACCTTGTCCGTTTTGCGGGGGTAAAGCTGAAATTGGAGCAAATGAATATTATGACGGTGCAAATACGTTTTTTGTTTATTGCACTAAATGTAAAATGCAAATGAATACTAAAATAGATACAGGCGAAGCAATATCCGCTTGGAACAACCGAGCAGAACAACCAAACAAATCATTAACCTTAGAGGAATTAAAGCAGATGGACGGGGAGCCTGTGTGGATAGAGATTTATGGCAAAGGAAATTGGTACCAATTTGCTTACCAAGAAAACGATAAGATTATAGCATTTTGGCAATTTGGTTGCGAGGTTGAAGAATACTTTAAAGTTTCCGATTACAACAAAACATGGCTTGCATACCGCAGACCACCGAAAGGAGCAGAGCAATGAGCGAATTAATATTAAGTTTATCAAAGTCAAAAGGTGATTTTATAGTGCAACCATTTAAAGGTAGTGGCAAAGGCGGTCAAAAACGCAATAAAACAATGTCGGCTTGTAGAATAATACATAAAGCAAGTGGTACTGTTTCAGAGTGTCAAGAAGAAAGAAGTTTTGAGCAAAATAAAAAGAAAGCCTTTGAAAGATTAGTACAAAAAGATAGTTTTAAGGCTTGGCACAAATTAGAAATTTCAAAAGCACTTGGTAACGTAGCTGATATTGAAAGTCAAGTTGAGAATGAAATGCAAAATATTAAAGTTGAGATTTGTGTTAATGGTAAATGGGTAGAGCAACCAACCGAATACAAACCCATCAACTATGATTTGGATGGGATAATGTTTCAAGAATAGGAGGATAGAATGACAGACTACAAATTCATAAAAAGAAATTGTTTTGCGTGGAATGATAAAAGAAAACGTTGTAACGCTCTTTCCCGAGCCTGTCCGAAAGGTAAATGTGGATTTTATAAATCAAAGGAACAGTACGAAGCAGAATTAATAAATGGGTTAGTAAAGTGTAAAAATTGTGTATTCGCTAAACCCGATGAAAATATGAGCGAAAGAAACTGGACAGCATATCAATGTACGAACCAGGATAGCGAATATTACAGATGTCTGCTCAATGTCACACCAAGCGGGAATAAAGAACAGGAAATAACATGGTATGGGTGCAGGTACGGAGAAAAGAAAGGGGAATGCGATGAATGCTAAAGAGTGGTTAAATCGCGGGTGGAAGTTAAATGAAGAAATTAACAGTTTACTTAAAAAGCAACAAGAAGCATTAAATTCAGCCTGTAGTGTCACATCTTCCGCAAGTGGGGAAAGAGTGCAGACAAGTGCAAATAATTCCTCTGAACGCAAAATTTTAGACTATATACATATCGGCGAAAGTATTAATCGTAAAATAGATAGGTTGTATAAACATAAACGCCAAGTAATGACATTAGCTAATAAATTAGATAGCATCAGCCGGAAAATAGTCGAATACCGATATGTACATTTCAAAAGTTGGCTATACATATCCAAAAAAATTAATCAGCCCTGCAATACCGCAAGAGGGAGATTGCACGAACGAGCAATTCGTGAAGCGGAAAAATATTTGAAAAAGAGGGGTTAATTCCCCTCTTTTAGTATTTTTTTGATAAACTGGCTGACGTTTTCACAACCCTGTTCTTTTAGTAACTTTTCAAATTGTTCGCCCTCTTTCGGTGTCAATACCAGTGTTCGTTTATATTTGTATTTTGCGGTGATATCTGCCATTAAAATTCAATCCAATCTGCGTAGAATCCAAAGTTACCGAACCGGATAACATTTTCGCATTCCTCTATACCACTTATTGTGCCATACCAATTGCGCTGCGCAATAACATTTCCGTTTTCGTCCTCGATTGCGATATTCTGCTGTGTGTATGCAGCTCCTTTGTCGGCCTCTTTCATTGCGTCTTGCAGCGTGCCTTCTACTTCCTCTCGTATCCCTGTTTGGTAATTAATAATGAATTTTGACATTTTAAAATCCTCCTTTTTTACTCTGCCGGATTTATGCCTCCGGCGGGGCATTTTTTTATAATGATAATGTTATGTCGCCATTCAATTGTTCTTCGAATTTGTTTAAATAAATTTTACCGATAGGTTTTTCAACAATGTAATGAATCGCAAAATTTGAAAATTTTTCTTCGTTTCCGGGATATTCGCAACGGATTTTAACTTCGTTTTCGATATTATTGTAGTCGCCGTTGTCAATTTTCATCAGCATTACTTTGATTGCTTCTAATGGGTGTTTAACTTCGGGGGCGATTATTTCTGTTTCATAGTTTTCAGGTTTTTCTGTGAATGTCCATTTTCTGTATTCAGGGTTCCATTTAGCGCCTGCTGCCTTTAATTCATCTTTGATTTTGTATGTGTCCCCTTTTACTGCATATAGCACTTTAGGTTGAAATTTTGTTAATGCCTCTGTTAATTTTTCGGTTAATTGGTATTTCATTTCTATCTCCTCCTCTAAAATTATTGTTTCTTTGTCCCTCGTTCTGATTATATTATACTATGGTATGACCATATTTACAATATGTATTATGCACAAAAATAAAAATATTATTAGTGCAAATTGCACAAATATTAAACAAATCTTCAAAAAATATAAAAAAAACACAATATATAGTATAAATGACTTGACATGAAACACAATATGTAGTAAAATAGTATCATGGAAATAGTATAAATAATAATTAAAAACCACTCATATATTTGGGTGGTTTTTTTCGTGCACTAAATTCTTTTTTCGAAGGTGGAATATGAGTTGTTTTAAAACTAAAATGTATTTAAACGGTGGTCGGTGGGTAACTGATTATTATAGCATGTGCAAGTTAGATAACGGACAAATAATAAAGATAGTATTTTCCGAGGAATGGTCAAACAATAAATATTATTACGAAATTTATTTAGTTGTTATGACCAAAAGAAAAAGTGAGGATGACACAACTTTAAAATCTACTGGAAAAATCGGTATTAAAGGTTTATTATGGGCGAAACAAAAAATTAAAGAGTTTGAAAAATTTATAAAAACCGAAAAGACAGCTCCAATTACTATTTATTGTAGATGGGATGATAATAGACGAAGGAATGTATATGCGTACGGTTTGAAAAATTTAGGTTATAATTACAATATGGTATTTGGCAGCAAAGCATTATGTAAAACATTATTAAATTAGGTATAACAATTTTGGACTGCTTTGCGGTCCTTTTTTGTTGGGGAAAATAATCGTCAACATATGTGGCAGGGGCGGGAGCCGAGATGATTAAAAGAGGTGATATTTTGCACTGTATAAAAATTGATTTACCGAGAGAATTAAAAACGTTGGAAATACATACATTTGCTGATTTACATATTGGCGATAGGACAACAGATTTAAAAATGATACAGGAGCGTATTAATTATGTCAAGCAGACACCTAACGCATATTGCATATTAAATGGTGACTTAATGAATAATGCAACAAAAACATCTGTATCTGATAGCTATGCAGAAGAAATACCGCCAATGGAGCAGATACAAAAGTGTGTCGATATGTTCGAGCCTGTCAAAGATAAAATATTAGCTGTAACTACCGGAAATCATGAGCGAAGGACATACAACAAAGAGGGCATAGACCTGATGGAGGTTGCTGCAAGACAAATGGGGCTGTATGATAGGTTTAGTAAAAGTGGTGTGCTGATATTTGTGAGATTTGGTGAACAAAGCCGAGGTCACAAAGAAACAAACGGCAGCGGCAACGTTAGAAAAATGTGTTATACGATATACACTAATCACGGTTCTGGCGGTGGACGTAAAGAGGGTGCAAAAGCTATCAGGTTAGCCGATATGGCGAGTATAGTTGATGCAGACATATATATTCATAGCCATACTCATTTGCCAATGGTGATGAAGCAAGCGTTCTTTCGTACTGATATACCTAACAGCACCTGCAGATGCGTCGATAAGTTGTTTGTGAATACCGCCGCAACATTAAACTACGGTGGATATGGAGAGGTATATGAGTTAAAGCCCGCCAGTAAGGATACACCTGTTATATATTTAAACGGTACCAAAAAAAGAAATGATAGCGAGGTTATAAAGATGGATAATGTAATAAAACCTGTACATTACGCTGATAAAAACATTGAGGTAATAGATTATATAAAGGACACTCTGACAGACACGCAATACACAGGGTATTGTTTGGGTAATGTAATCAAATATATATCGAGATACCAAAAGAAAAACGGTGTTGAGGATTTGCAAAAAGCAAGAGTATATTTGAATTGGTTGATTGAGGTTGAACAAAAGATGGATGAGCATTAGTTCAAGCTATGAAAACATTAGAGTTAACGTTATGCTATAACTGTGCATCAGTTTATCGCAGTATGCCGGACAGAACAGTCAAACGCAAAAATTATAATCAGACCGTAAAAGAACCATGTGATATATGCAGGATGCACAGAGGGTATGAGTATGTTATTAGAGATAAATATAAAAAACGGGAGGATTGTTATGATAAGTTGCAAAGAAAAGTTTTTGAATGACTTTGAAAATAGCACTAAATCAAAGATGGTAGTTGCGGTGAAATTACCAACAGGAACTGAAATTATAGTAAATTCCGATAATCTTGATGGTAAAGTCGAATATTACAAAAATGCTTACAACGACAACATGGAATTAAAAAACAACACTGACATCAAAATTGTAAATTATATGTTTGTCTAATTGCATATTTATACATAGAATGTTGTATATGTGTATAAAAGTATCAAAATTCCCAAGGGAAACACTTTGGAATGTGAATAAATATGTGGAAGGGAAAATGGGGAATGAATAATTATTTCAAAAATAAAATTATATGCGATATTATATGTGCGTTCATCCTCGGAATCGGTTTAGGTATTGTTATAGGCGCAATATTTGCAAGGATGATGTAAAGTGAATATTCTCAATCAAGACGAAATTAGCATTGAGTAAGACCTAAAATCATTATCCTGTAAAGAATGTATCAGTATATTGAATACATCTAATCGGCAGGAGAGGAAATTACATAAGCAGGAAATGAGGAAAAGGAAAAGTTGTGTTGGGTGTGAGAGGTTGAAATGAATATATACCATACAAAACGGTGGAAAAGGAAACGAGAGCATATATTAAAACGTGACAACTATCTATGTCAAGAGAGTAAGCGATATGGTAAACGTGTTGATGCTGATACGGTACATCATATATATCCTGTTGAGGAATATCCTGAGTATGCGTTTTGCGACTGGAACTTAATTTCGCTGACACACGATAAACATAACGCAATGCATGATAGGACAACAAATAAATTGACGGTGTTGGGCGATGCGTTGAAGAAACGAACAATCCCCCCACCTTCAGTGAATAAATAAACGCTGTTGGGATACCGAGGGGTGGGGCTTTCTCCAACTCTGACAGGTTTTTCCGAAAAGGGGGTAGGCAAATTGAATGAAATTATGATTGATAGACTTGCGTTTTATAAGGCTAACATAATAGAAAAAATGGTAGCTGTAGATACATATAAGCCCGAGTATGAGCATTCTATTGAAATATTGGCGCAGATATTGGTCGATTATGACCGAGCGACAGAAAAATTTATAAGAGAAGGGTCTAAGTATGTTGTAAAACATACAAATAAAGCAGGGGCAACAAATATATCAAAAAACCCACTATATTTAACAATCGAAAACTTGCGTTCCGAAGCATTGGCATACTCACGTGAATTAGGTCTTACTCCATCAGGGTTGAAAAAGATAAATACCAATATGGGGAAAAGCAAAGAAAGCTTACTTGCAAAGGCGTTGAGCCAACTTGAATAAAAAACATAAAAATTACAATATTGTTATGGAGTATGCTAACAGTATAGTTGAGGGCAGACGGTTGGCAAATAAATATAGAGTGTTGGCGTGTAAACGTTTCTTGAACGATTTAAAAAATCCGGAATATGATTTCAACCCAAAAAATGCAGAGTTTGTTATACAGATAATCGAGAGCACGTTTTGTCATCAACAAGGGGAAATGTTAGACGGCACACCATTACGGGGAAAGCCATTTTTGTTAGAACCGTTTCACAAATTTATAATTTATAATTTGCTTGGATTTTATCATAAAGGCACTGAAATTGTAAGATTTCATGAAGCCTTTATTTTTATACCGAGAAAGAATATTAAAACATCTTTTGCTGGAGCATTGGCTTACGGGCTTGAACTACTCTATCGAAAAAGCGGAAGTAAATGTTATATAACATCCGCAGCACTTCCGCAATCATTGGAAAGTTGGAATTTTATTAAATTCAACATAAAAAACATGGGGGAAGAAGATAATTTCCGCATTATCGATAATAACAACGAACATAGCATTAGTGCTGATTTTGGTGATGGGTCATTTTATATTAGAGCATTGGCTGCAAATCCTGACGGGCAAGATTCATTCAACTGTAATATTGGTATTGCCGACGAAATACACGCATACAAAAATCCTAAACAGTACAATATCATAAAAGAGGCTATGAAGGCATATACCAATAAATTAATGATTGGTATTACAACCGCAGGCGACAATATGAATAGCTTTTGTTATAACCGTTTACAGTATTGCAAAAAGGTTTTAGATGGCATTGTAAAAGACGAACAATATTTTATTTTTATTTGCGAAGCTGACCCTGACGAAAATGGGGATATTGATTTTACAAATCCAAAAGTGCACGAAATGGCTAATCCTGCATACGGGGTATCGATTAGGCCGGATGATATTCTGAATGATAGTTTGCAAGCGTTGAATGACCCCCAACAACGCAAAGATTTTTTTGCTAAATCATTAAATGTTTATACATCTGCAATGAAGGCATATTTCAATATCGACGAGTTTAGAAAATCAGACCAAAAATACAACTGGACTATTGACGAACTTGCAAAATTACCAATCAAATGGTACGGCGGTTCAGACCTATCCCGATTGCATGACTTAACAGCGAGTGCATTAGTTGGACTAAATAATGATGTGTTAATTATAATCCCTCACGCATGGTTCCCTGTTGTGGCAGCGCACAGAAAATCTGACGAGGATAATATACCGCTGTTCGGTTGGAAAGACGATGGTTGGCTCGATATGTCAAACAGCCCAACTGTAAATCATGCCGAAATTGTAAATTGGTATATGATGATGAAAAAGAAAGGGTTTAAGATAAAACAAGTCGGGCATGACAGAAAATTCTGCCGAGAGTATTTCCTGTTGATGAAGCAGAAAGGATTTGATATCAAAGACCAACCACAGTATTTTTACAAAAAGTCAGAAGGATTTAGGTATATTGAGAAAAAGGCAAAAGACGGTAAATTATATTATCTGCACGCAGAACCCTATGAATATTGCGTTCAAAATGTTTTGGCAATAGAAAAAACTGACGATATGGTACAGTATGAAAAAATAGAGGACACTGCAAGAATTGATATTTTTGACGCTTCTGTTTTTGCAGTTGTTAGAATGCTTGAAGATTTAGAAGGTTCCAAACTCAATAAATGGTTTTAATTTTTAACGAAAGGTGATGATTAGCATTAGAAACCCATTCAAAAAGCAAACAAAAAAAACAAGAGCAGACCCTGTTACAATATGGCTAAACGGTGCTGATGCAAAGGAAATACTTTGCCCTGTCGGTTATACTCCGCTATCCAAAAATGAGGAAATACGGCGGTGTGCATTTAAAATAGCCGACTTGGTTTCCAACATGACAATCATGCTAATGGAAAATGGCGAAAATGGGGATAAACGAATCAAAAATGAATTATCTAAAAAAATTGACATCTACCCCAACCGAAATATGATAAGAAAAAACTTCATACATAAAATCGTTACAGATATGATTTTATTTGGCAATGCCGCCGTTTACCCCGAAGTGAAAAATGATTTAATTGAAAATCTAAAAATACTGAATGGTGGCAACTTGCGTTTTACCGAGGATGGCGAGAGCTACAGAATACAATATGAAGGCTCTGTTTTTTATCCAGACGAAGTTTTACATTTCGTTTTAAATCCTGATGACGAATATCCGTACAAAGGGCAGGGTTACACGCAGATGATAAAACAAACTGTTGCAAATCTATTGCAGGCCAATGCTACAAAGACGGGATTTTTAAAATCAAAATGGAAGCCAAGTTTAATTATTTCAATACAAGCTGACGCTGAGGAGCTTCAAGACCCTACGCTAAGAAATAAGATTTTAGGGAGTTATACCGAAACAACAGAAGTAGGGGAACCGTGGCTAATTCCGGCAGGCGAAATAGATGTTAAAACTATACAGCCATTGACACTCAATGATTTAGCAATACAAGACAGTATTACACTGGATATAAAAACTATCGCTGCAGCATTTGGTATTCCATCGTTTATGGTTGGCATCGGAGAATTTAAAAAAGACGAGTATAACAATTTCATATCAACAACTATAATGTCAATTGCAATGATTATTCAGCAGGAGTTGACTAAAAAATTATTGTATTCACCGTCTATGTATTTTAAATTCAATCCAAAATCGCTGATGCAATACAATTTAAACGAGCAAGTACAATTCGTTAAGGAATTGGTTGCAGGAGGTATGTTAAATCGTAACGAAGGCAGAACGGAATTTGATTATGCTCCTGTTGACGATGACGGAATGAATAACTACATAGTGTTAGAAAATTATGTTCCAGTTGACAAGGTTGGCGACCAAAAGAAATTAAAGGGTGGTGATGATGATGAATAAAAGGCACGCATATTTTACTTCGGAATTAAAAACGAGGGCAGAGGGCGAAAATGACCGCTATATTGAAGGTTATTTCGCAGTATTTGAGCAGGAAACAGAATTATGGGAAGGCACGTTTGAAAAAATCGCAAGAGGGGCGTTCGACAATTCAATAAAAAATAACGATATCCGCTGTCTGTTTAATCATGATAGCGGTTTTGTTTTGGGTAGGACAGCAAGCCAAACATTAGAATTGAGAACCGACACACATGGCTTGTGGGGCAGAGTGAAAATTAATGCATCTGACCGCCAAGCAATGGATGTGTATGCGAGGGTAGAACGTGGCGATATTTCCGGATGTTCTTTTGGTTTTAATCCTGTAGCCGAGGAATACGAAGAAAGAGTAAATGGAATACTTTGGACAGTTAAAGAAGCTGATATACACGAAGTATCTATTTGCACATTCCCTGCATATCCACAAACAGAAATACAAGCAAGAAAAAGGGATTTTGAACAATCACAAAAACGCTCGTTAGAGCAGAAAAAAGTAGAATTAAGGAAACGATTGGAGGATTTGAAAAAATGTTAAAACAACTACGATTAAATTCAGAGTTAAAACAAAAACGGGCAGAATTTGAAAAACTCAAAACTCAACAGGCAGAATTTGAAAAGCGTTCAGCGGAGTTAGCCGCTTCGTTAGATGAAGCAACAACCGACGATGATTTTAAACTGGTACAGGACAATATTGAGGCATTGGAAAAAGAAGTCGAGGAAGCTAATTTAGACGAGAAAATTTCTAATGTACAGAATGAAATCACACGCATTGAGGGTGAACTTTCCGAGATTGACGAAAGGGCAAAAAAACCACAACCAACAAAAACAGAAAATAATGAAGAAAGAGGAGGAAACATTGTGAACAAATATCAGGTAAGAGAACTATTAAAAACAGGCGCATATTACGAAAGAACAGAGGTTAAAGAATTTTATGAGAAATTTAAAAACCTTCGTGCGGTTGGCGGCGAGGGGTTAACTATTCCGGAGGTAATTATCAATCGCATCATGGATATAATGGGAGATTATACAACACTATATCCGTTGGTTGACAAAATCCGAGTAACAGGCACAGCAAGAATTTTAATTGACACAGATACCACTCCTGCAACATGGATTGAACAAAAGGGAGCCATTCCTACAGGAGACGTCGGAACTATTACAAATATTGATTTTGACGGATTTAAAATAGGTAAAGTCACATTTGTTGATAATTGCATGTTACAGGATAGCATTATTAATCTTGATGATTATGTCGTTCGAAAAATCGCAAGAGCGATAGCATTAGGATTGGATAAGGCTATTCTCGAAGGCACAGGCGCAACAGATAAACAACCTGAAGGTATCATTCCACAACTATCTGCGAACCATAAGGTGACAGTAACAGACCCTGCAGGGTATGCCGATATTGTAAAACATATCGGACTGATTGATACAGGTGCCGATAGCGTTGGCGAAATAGTTGCCGTTATGAAACGCTCTACATACTACAACAGATTACTCGGCTATAGTGTTCAAGTTAATTCCAGTGGTGAAGTTATTGGCAAACTGCCTAACCTAACAACACCCGATTTATTGGGATTAAGAGTTGTATTTAACAACAATATGGATGATGATAAAATCCTATTTGGCGACTTTAAAAAATACACATTAGTCGAGCGTGAATCTATTTCGATAGATAACTCAGAGCACGTTAAATTTACCGAAGACCAAATGGCATTCAGAGGGAAAGGTAGATTCGACGGTAAGCCAACCAATAAAGACGCTTTTGTTCTTGTTACGCTTTCTTACACTCCTGAAGCCTAATAGGTGATACCTATGTATAAAGTGATATCAAAATTTAAGGATATTACAAATCCCCGACACATTTATAATGTCGGGGATGAGTTTATATCGGATGACAAAAAAAGAATAAAAAACCTAATTGACCGAAAATTTATAGTCGAGGTAAAAAATAAAAGTAAAACAAAGTAGGGTGATGTGATGGATACGGTTCTAATTTTACTAAAAATTGATTTAGGCATAACTCATAACCTGCGTGACGAATATTTTTTGACGTTGCTAATATCGTGTGAACAGGAACTTGCCGGTAAAGGTATTCGTTTGAATTTGACGGATTCGCAAGACCAAATATTATTGTCTGATTATGCAGCGTGGCAATACAGGAAACGCACGGAAGATACACCTCTATCTAATAATTTAAAGTGGCGTATTAGAAACCGCATTGTGAAGGGGCGTGCCAATGGTGCCAATTAAAAATGTTTCGGGTAAGAATAATTTGTCACTTGACAACGTGTGTAATCTTGTAAGCCAAACATATGAGAGTGACGACATAGGTAATCAAATTGCAACAGAAACCGAAAAGACCGTTTTTTGTGCCGAACTCCCTATTACTTCTGCCGAACGTACCAACACAGCTATTAATGGAATTAAACCGGAAGTTTGTTTGGTGGTTGATTACGAAAGTTATGACGAACAGAAATTAATCAATTATAACGGCGTTAGGTATTCGGTGTATCGAAAATATCCTCGAAGTGATGGTATGGTGGAATTATATTGTGCTAAAAAAGTAGGTGTATGATATGGCAGGTATAAGCGTAGATGAATTGTCAGATTTAATTTCACAGGAAATTGAAATGTATTCGGAGGAAGTCGAGGACAGTATAAATAAAGCTTGCGATATGGTTTCAAAAGAATTGATGCAGAATATCAGAGAGGATTCCCCCGCCGGGCAAGGTGATTATAAAAAGGGTTGGGCTAGGAAAAAACTAAAATATTCAAGGGTGGTTTACAATAAAAACAAGCCTTGGCTCACTCACTTATTGGAGCATGGCCATGCAAAACGGGGTGGCGGACGTGTAAAGGGAACCGAGCATATAAAGAAAAATGCAGACCGAGCAATAGAAAAATTCGAGGATTTATGCGTTGATATTATTTCGGAGGGATTGAGATTATGACACAGGCTGAATTATATAACGAGCTTAAAAAAACGGGTTTTCCTGTTGCATATTTAAAATTTAAAGAGCCGCCAACCTTACCCTTTATAGTTTTTATTAATGATAGCCGAGAAGGCATTTCAGCCGACGATAAAGTGTGGTACAAGCGTAATAATTATCGGATTGAACTATACACCAATGAAAAAGACCCTGCAAGCGAGCTATTAATTGAAAATACACTCGATGCCGCAGGGATTTTTTATGAAATGTCAGATGTAGGATTTATTGAAAGTGAAAATATGTATGAAGTTTATTACGAAATTCAAATCTAAGGAGGAATTTTAATGTCTAAAAATAAAATAAAATTCGGGTTAAAAAATGTACACTATGCTACAATAACCAATACGGCAGGGGTTATTACATACGGTACGCCCGTCAAAGTAGAGGGTGCAGTAAGCATTTCGTTGTCGCCCGAGGTAGAGCGTACAGCGATTCCGGCAGACGATAATAAAGAATATGCAGTTATATTTGAGGATAACGGCTATAGCGGAGATTTGGAAATCCAAGTCATTGATGATGCATTTAGGGTTGCTGTTTTCGGTGCAACATTAAACGCCGACGGCGTATTAATCGAAAGTAAAGATGATGCCCCAAATCCTGTTGCACTATTATTTGAATTTGACGGTGACGTTAATAAAAAAAGGCACGTTTTATATAATTGCCTGATTACAAAACCGTCAATCGAAAGCGAAACAGGCAAAGCGAATAAGACAGATAAATTGTCAATTTCGGCAAGACCTGCAGAAGATACAGGACACGTTAAAGCATCTGTATTAAATGATACTGCAGGTGCAACCGCATATGCTTCTTGGTTTAGCACTGTATATGTAGATGATACGGAGGAATAATCATGGAAACTGTCATAAAGATAGACGGGAAAGACGTTCGTTTCAAATCAACAGGCTCTGCACCATTGCGTTATAAAATGCAATTCAAACGTGATTTTTTTGCCGATATAATGAAAATGCAGGGTGCTGTTGACGGTGATTTAAGCCGTTTGGATTTAGAAGTATTTTATAATATAGCTTGGGTATATGCTAAGACGGCAGACCCGAGCATACCGCCGCCTTTAGAGTGGCTTGATACTTTCGATACATTCCCTATTGTGGAAATACTTCCGCAACTTCAAGACATATTAACATCTTCATTGGGTACGATTAACCAAAAAAACTAAATTGCGATACTGATACAGATGAGGTTATGACGGTAGATAATTATATCTTGTCATTAAAACCTTTGAATATCAGTATCGCAGACCTTGAAATGTTTGATATAGGCGGTATTTTGGATTTGATAACAGAATACTTGTGGCAGAATACTGAACACGAAAAAGAAGCAAACCAAAGTGATTTTGACTCATTTTAAAAAAACTCTTGTATTATTGTGGTAAATTTTATATAATAAATACAAGGAGTGTGATTATATGGGATTATTTGACGGTAAGAATAAAGCAGGAAATCTTTCGTGTATGCTCACTTATACTGATGGTATAGAAAATTTCCCCAAAGAAGTGCTTGTAAACATTGAGCAAAACGATAGTGAACAAAAAATTATAATAAAGCAAGTATATTCAAAAACCCCGCCAGTTTCATTAAATTATTCTCAAGTAACAGACGTTGCATTTTTTAGTGAAAAAGAAATTACCGAAAAAGATAAAAGTGTCATTGGTAGAGCTGTTGCAGGTGGGTTGCTTCTTGGTCCTTTGGGTGGGATAATCGGAGGTATGTCAGGAACAGGCAAAAAACAAAAGACTAAAATTGTAGGATATTTAATAATTAATTATTTATCTTCGAGCAAAGAAGAAAAAAAGGTTTTAACTTTTAGTATGAAAAATGCCAGCTATAATGTTCACAGTTTTATAAAAGAACTTAAAAGAAAATTAAATATAGAAGATAAGACTTACAACCAAATTCTATGAATAATAAGCATCTACTTTTGTAGGTGCTTTTTCATAGTCCAAACTACAGAAAGGGGGATATTATGGCTGAAAAAGTTAAGGGCATATCCATTGAGATAGGCGGCAATACAACGGGATTGCAAAAAGCATTAGATGAAGTAAATAAACAAACTAATGCTATGCAAAAAGAATTACAGCAAGTAGAGCGGCTACTTAAATTAGACCCTAAAAATACGGAATTGTTAGCGCAAAAACAAAAGTTGTTAGGAGATAGCATAGACGCTACTAAAACTAAGCTTGACGCACTAAAAAAAGCAAAAGAGCAAGCCGATAAAGATATGGCAAACGGCATTGAGATAAACCAAACTCAATACCGTAAATTACAGCGTGAAATTGTTGCAACCGAACAGAATCTAAAAGGTTTGGAAAGCCAAGGTAAAAAGACAAACGCTGTACTATCTAAAGATGACGCTATTAATAATTTAAAGAAAATAGGAACAGCGGCAGCAGGGGCGACTGCCGCGTTAGGTGGCGCATTAGTTGGCGCAGCGGTGAAAGCGGCTCAAACTGCAGACGATATCAACACATTAGCCAAGCAAACAGGGCTTTCTACCGAAGAAATTCAAAAGTTTAAATACGCAAGTGAATTAATAGATGTGCCTTTGGAAACTTTGACAGGTTCAATGGCAAAGTTGACGAGAAATATGGAGAGCGCAAGGCAAGGTAGTAATAGGCAAGTAGAAGCATTTAAAGAATTAGGAATTACAATTACCGATAACGAGGGGAAATTACGAAGCAATCAAGATGTATTTAACGAAGCCATAGCAGCACTTGGTAAAATGGAGAATGAAACACAAAGAGATGCTTTGGCTATGCAGATATTTGGCAAATCGGCGCAAGACTTAAATCCTCTTATTTTAGGCGGTGCTGACGCTTTGAAACAGCTTGGTGATGAGGCAGAAGCGGCAGGTTTAATTTTGAGCCAAGAAACCTTAGATAGCGCAAACGCCTTAAATGACAGTATAGACACTTTAAAAGCGACAGCAACAGGTGTGTTCATGAAAATAGGTGCTGAAATAGCTGAAGATTTAGTACCGCATATAACGGCTTTTTTGGAAGCGTTAAAAAACTTGCCTCAGTGGATAGAACAAAACAAAACCTTGCTTGAATTAATAGGCATTGCAATTGGTACCGTTACCGCTTTAATTATAGCATTTAATATACAGCAAGCATTATTAGCCAGCGGCATGACGTTGTGGGGAGCTATAGCGGCAGGTGCAACAACCGTTACTACTGCATTAGGCGCAGCATTTGCATTTTTAACAAGTCCGATAGGATTAATTATTGTTGCAATCGGTGCATTAATAGCTATAACTGTTTTAATAGTTAAGAATTGGGAACCAATAAAAGGCTTTTTCATAAAACTTTGGGAAGATATAAAAAAGGTATTTGCTAATATTGGCAAATGGTTTGGCGATAAGTTTACAGAGGCTAAAAACGCTATAATTGGAGCATTTGCGAAAATATCAGAAGTAGGCAAAAATATCGTTGAGGGTTTGTGGAACGGTATATCTAATTCGTGGGATTGGTTGAAGAATAAAATTAAAGAATGGTGCGGCAATATTGCAGATGCTATTAAAGCTTTTTTCGGTATTCATTCTCCCTCGAGGTTAATGGCTGAATATGGTTCGTATTTGGTGCAAGGTTTGGCAGAGGGTATAACCGAGGATATGAGCGCCGAAGATGCTATGAAAAAGAAAGCCGAGAACGTATCTAACGCTTTTAAAGAGACTCTATCTAAGATTGATGTTTTTGCGGAAAACATTAGACTTAAATTCCAACAATGGCAAAACAGCAACGGAGATACAGCAACAGAGGTTGAAAAACTCGACAAGGAACTGGAAACCAATGCGCAATTAATGGGCGTTCAGTTGGAAAAAATTAAGTCTGCTGAAGCTGCATATAAAAAGATGGTTGAATTATATGGTGAACAGCACGAATTAAGCGTACAGGCTCAAAATGACCTAATCAAAGAGCAGATTGCAATGCAGGAATTAGCTAAGACTACAAGCGAATTGAACAAGGTTAAAGCAACCAAAGCTACATCTTATACACCGCAAAGTGTTGGCATAACAAATTACCTTGCGGAGCTTAAAAAAGCTAATCAATTGGCAAGTTATTTGGGTAGTGCAGGATATTCTAAGTCACAACAGCAATCATATGTTAATAGCTATATGGCGAGTGGTGGAAAAAATGTTACTATAAATCAAACATTTGTGACACCAACCGCTACACCGTCACAAACTAAACAGGCAACTAAGGATGGTTTGAAAGCTGTAGAATTGGCAGGTGTATTTTAATGCGAAGATTTGAATTTAACGGAATAACTTTTGCGAAGTATCAAAAATATATTTTTTCGACCGCCGAGGGATTGGCTGAGGGCAGCACTTTAACGCAAACGGCTAATTATTTAGACCAAGACGGCACAGACATTTTAACAGCGTACTATGAGCCGAGAATAGTCACCCTCAACGGCTTTATTTTAGCTTCTAACGATACCGAACTATATACCCTTAGAAAACACCTTGTAAGTGCTTGTAATGGTAAAACAAAGGGGATTTTAAGATATATAAACGGCAACAAGGCATACATAAGTGAGGCGGTTGCCGAATTACCTCAATTCGGCGTGAAATTGAAACATAGTATGCCGTTTTCAATTAATTTTAATCTATATAATTTTTACTGGAAAAACGATTATAAGAATATAGATTACATTTTCAAGCTAACTAATAACATCAAAGGTACATTTGAGTTTCCATTTGTTTTTACTACTATGACAACGGTAGCTAATGTAGTAAATGACGGTGATGTTGATTGTCCCTTAATTATCAAAATAACTGGTATAGGCAGTGGGACAGGTGGTTTTGAAGTTAGAAATAATACCACAGGCAAATATATTAAATTAGATTATAATTTAGCTGATGGGGAAGTAATAACCATTGACACGCAAGAATTAACCATTACCAGTAGTATTGCAGGGAACATATTGCATAAAATTACGAGTGACAGCACTTTGGATTTAAAATTAGCTGTTGGGGTTAATGAGATTGAGGGCATTAACTATGCTGACAATGAAATTGCTATCACAGCAGAGCATCATAATCTGTATGTGGGGGTGTAATAATGATAAAAATATATGATAAATTATTAACTCCACTATGTGTATTAACTAAAGCAACATCAATTCAATGGACAAAGCGCTTTTATGATGTAGGCAGCTTTGAATTACATCTCACACCTAATGACGCAAATTTAAAATACATAAAAGAAAATCATTTTATTTCCCACAATGACAATTGCGGGATTATTTTATATCTTGAGCAAACTCCCCAAGACGTTAAAATATGCGGTTATGATTTGAAAGGCTTGTTGAAAATCCGAAAATGCGAGGGAGCAAAAACAGGCAATGCCGAAACGGTTATAAAGTCTTTTGTAAGCGAAAATCTAATAAGCGCAACAGACTCAAAGCGGAATATTCCTAATTTCGCAAATGCGCCCAATCAAAACAGGGGTGATACTGTAGATTGGGTTTGTGAGGACTTAAAATTAGACGTTGAAATAAACAAAATATGCTTGCTAAGCGAATTAGGTTATGATGTAAAGTTAATCAATAACGAATTTGTTTTTGACGTCATAGAAGGAATAGACCGAACTAAAAACCAATCAGCAGTACCTCCCGTTATGTTTTGCAAGCAGTTTAAAAACATATCCGATTTTGAATATATAAAAGATGCTTCAACAGCAGTAAATACGGTATATGTAGGTACAACTGAAATTTATGACTCTGTTTATACCGGATTGGAACGCAGGGAAGGTATAGAACAATCAGATGGAACAGAGGATGAAATACGAACCAAAGGCAAGGCTATTTTAAAAGAAAAGGCCATCAAAGAAAATATATCAGCCGAAACCAACCACAGGTTAAAGTATAAAACCGATTGGAATTTGGGCGATTATGTTACTTTGAAGGTTGATGTATTTGGCGAAACGTTATTGTTAGATAAACAAATAACAGAAGTTGAGGAAATATATGAGCGAGGTAATATTTCAATTAAACCTACATTTGGCGAGGTAAAAGAAAGCATTATCAAAAGACTATTGAAAGGGTGAGGATATGGGCGTATCAAAATATTTTATACCTAATGTAACATATGGTACGGAAGATATGAATGAAATCGTTAGTGACCTCCGTACCACTGGTGTGTATGGTGATATTGCTGACTGTTTAAAAGTAATAGCAACTACCGGCACAACTGTAAACATTTTAGACGGCAAAGGCTGGGTTGAAGGCTGTAAAATTGTAGTCAGCGGAACGGAATCAATTACGCTGCCGACAGTTAACGGTAATTACAGCATCATCATGAAACTAACCAAAACGGGCGGTGTGATTACTGATATATCATTAGCATATGAGAACGGTCAAACGGTAGGTGCTCACGTTTTAGCATGGGTAACGGTAAGCGGTGACGCAATTACAAATGTTACGGATAAGCGTGTAAATAGTACATTTAAGGGTGTTACACAGGTTTATCCTTCCCATAATTCAGGAAGTGTTACCTATAATGAAACATTAGCCACAACTACAACAAAGTTAATCAATATTGGGGCAGGATATACACACGGTAAGGCGGTTATATATCCAAGTGGCGATAGTGGTGGGGTAACTGTATTTTTTGGTACAGACAAAGAAAAAACAAGCGTGATAGGTTATTATTACAATGGTGCATATACATATCCTGCAAGTTGGACTAAAACAAGAATAGGTGCAATAGTAGGTGGTGCATCAAATAGTAGATACGGAATGGCAGATTTAAATATAACTGATTTTTATATTGACGGTAACAGCATTAAATTCGTTGTTAAAGGTAACCTTAAATATACCATTGAATGGGAGGTATGGCAATGACGAGAGATATTATAGTATCAAACAGGGATTTTACGCAATATCTCACAGAGCCGTTAGTAGCTGATGATGTACAGGCTTATCGTGTTGTCTACAAGCCAAATTTTGACGTTGCAGGAACAACATTTCAAGTAACCGCTACTCGTCAAGATGGAAAGACAATCGTTGATGCAGGAACGGTCGAAAACGGAACAGGGTATTACATACTTAAAAATAATATGTATAGTGTGGTTGGGGAAACAAGGCTAAGGTTGACGTTTGTTAATGGTATGGGAACAGTACTGACAACAAAGGAAGTAATTTGCCCTATTGCAGAGCCAAACGGTGAAGCTGATGCAACAGGTGATGATAGAGTGCCAATTCTCACAGCATTAATATCACAATCAAGCGGTGCGATTGCCTACGCAAACAATGCCGCTATATACGCAAATACTCAGGGTGATTATGTGAAAGACATATTAGATAGCATACAAAGCGGCTTTGCCATCAAAATAGCCGCATCCGACGCATCTGATGAAAGCAAAGCGGTAGCTAAATATGTATGTGACGGAATTAATGATGAAGAACAGTTTAACTTAGCATTAGCTGATTTGCCAAATGGCGGTTGTATTGAACTTAGTGAGGGCACTTTTGTATGCAACGGGGAAATTAATGATTTTAATTACGATATTACATTAAAAGGTCAGGGATTATGTACTATTATTAACAATCATGAATCCCCGATTTGTATTAAAAATGAATCCAGAGCTATAATCAAAGATTGTCAGATAAATTTAATTTATAATAGGTCAAGTGTAGTTATTTCGGCTTGTAAATGTACTACGGTAGAAAACTTAGACAATGTGAGCACCTTAAAAATATCAAATAGCGAAATTAGCGGATTATATAACGTGGGGACAGTACAGTTGTCCAATAGCAAAGTCGAAGAAATATACAATACTGCGTCAGGTGGGAGATTACTGCTAAACAACAATATTATTGTGACTTTATTTACTAAAGCAAATATCATACCACCCACAACAGCAGACATACAAAAAGTCAATAAAGTAAATACCATAGAATTTATGTGAGGAGGACTAAATTATGATTAAATTACAGAACAACATCATTAAGGTATGCAAATATAAATTAAAAAAAGACAATATAACCAGATATGATAATGAACTCCTCGAGGGCTGGGAAGTAGTCGAAGAATACGATACCTCAAACGAACAATGGATTGACGGTAAATATGCTGAAACTTTGGAGCAGGCAAAGGAATGGCTTGCTATGGGCGAGAGTGCCTTTAAAAAGCAAATGCGTGATGAAATTGTCCGCAAAAAAATGGCTGAATGGTATCCTAATCTTACAGACGAAATCGCTATATTGTACAGAGGCACAGATGAGGAAAAGGCTTTGCATGAACAGAGATATGACGAAGCTTGTGCATATGCTGATGAGGTGACCTTATGATTACCATAAAAGGCAGAAAATTAATAATACCCTCCACAGATACATTTATAGGTTTTGAGGGCGATAACAAAGTTAATACGATTATTTTTTCGTTGAGTGATTTAACTCTATCCGAATTTGATTTTAAGTTGGATATTAAATCAAACAACGAAGTCGGCATTGTTGACCTTGTAAAAACAATCGAGGATAACCAAATTATTTTAACTTGGGAAGTTTTAAAGGAACATATCCCGAACGGCATATTATACATGCAATTGAGGGCATTCAACGGCAATGAGCAGGTATGGCATAGTGAAATAGGTCATTTAAGGGTTGGTAACAGTATTAACGCAACCGATTATTTTCCTCCGGAATTGCCAAGTGAGTTTGAGCAGATGGAACAGAGGGTAACACAGGCTAAAAATGATACCATTACCGCAAAAAACATTGTCGTTGAAAAAGCTAACGAGGTTGCAACAAATACTCAAACTGTCAATGAAAAAACTGCTATTGTTATGGAAAAAGCCGCAGAGGTTGAAGAAAACACAGCGGAAGTTGAAGAAAATACCGAAATAGCGGAAACGTCAGCTAACACAGCCGCACAAGCATTGGCGGATTTATTGGCTATGTTGGGAACGGATATTGCTACCTTAACAGACGGAAAGCTAACTCCTTCGCAAATACCTCCTATATCTATTAATGATGTATTTGAAGTTGCTGATACTACCGCAATGTTGTCTTTAACAGCGCAACGTGGTGATGTGGCATTAATCGTTCCTGACAATACCGTAGAGGACAGTTACATATTGGCGGCTGACAATCCTGCTGTGTTATCGAATTGGAAAAAGCTCGGTGTTAGTTTTGTAGCTAATGCAGGACATTCATTAACAGCGGATGAAGCGGTAAACGCTACAAAAATAAACGGTCATGGTTTAGTAAGGTTTGACACCATAGAAGAACTTGAGAACGCTGTCAAAGTTGAGGGGACATTAT
>Ga0208695_1000610_pt1 | contig 36690 bp, 78 predicted proteins | sample AD_UKC111_MetaG_FD_184449 | JGI IMG/M metagenome (GOLD analysis project Ga0208695, IMG submission 184449) | Active sludge microbial communities of municipal wastewater-treating anaerobic digesters from Hong Kong - AD_UKC111_MetaG (SPAdes)... | ecosystem: Engineered > Bioreactor > Anaerobic >...
TAGGTACCTATTTTACCACAAAGGGTACCTGCGGAACATCAACAAATCATCAATCGCTCTTCAACTGTAGATTGTGGCTGGGATTGTGTACGTTGAGGGAGGTGGTGGCGGCCAGCTGCGTGATGCAGCCAGCCGCTCCAATGGAGGGAGGTTAGATTGTGAAGTCGGCGAACTCTTCAGAAGAGACTGTTGATTTGCCTGTAAGCAGTGACTGCACTGACTCAATATCCTCAGCTGAGATCTCGTCTGCAGCTGCGAGCTTACCAATGTACCGCGCAGCTTTTATCTGACGACGCATTGCCTGATACGCAGCTCTCTGCTCCTTCATTTTCTTTCTGGCTAGCGTCGCAACTTTCTCTCTCGGTACTTCACCTTTTCCTTTGAATTTGATATCAGCGAGACTCATGAGACCAGTGAGGAGATCTGCACTGAGTTCGTTAACGGTTGCCTTCTTCGCCTTTGCTGTAGCCATGATACCCTCCATTGTGAATGCTGCGCGTTGTGGTTGTGTGGTACGATCCCGCAGCAAAATCATACCCACTTTCATTATGATATATTATAAAATTTTATATACATAATGAACATAGATACAAATATCTAGCTACTTTGAAAGTGTTTCACACGTGGTCCGCGCGCGTCGATTCTACGCGTTGTCCTGGTCTGGCTTCATCTTCCTGCTTCATAATGTTGTTCACCACTTCAGCTAACATTCCGCTCAATGGGCTCGATGCTTTCGTAATCCACCGTGTTCCATTGGGTAATACAAACCGTATCGTATCATCGTTTCGTCGCATGCTTCTCCTTTCTATTGTCACGCTCTCTCTGAATTGAGATGAAACAACCATAACACACGAACTCACCACAGATAATGTTATGATTGTCGCCTTTCCCACACATTGCACATTTATGTGCTACGAATCTCGCTACAATGAGACTGAGTTTGAATCCAATAAAGCATCGCAAACATCTCACAATTGTATGCGGCTCTAATCCAGTTTTTCCATGACGACATCTCCAATATTCTTTGAGCCTCACATACGTCATGTGCGATCTATACAGGTTTCCACCATTCGGTTCTAACATTTTATTGAGAATGTTAGCACGAAATATTGGCTGCTCTGTCGTATGCATGACGCCTCCATCATGTTACATGAGATCAGTTCTAATCTTCACCAAACGTGGCTCAATCAATCGTTCCTTTGCTGAGATTTTTCGAAACCTAATTTCAGCTAACGCACCCATTAGCTTTTTGCGATTTTTCCAGATTACATCTCTATCTTTGTCTTCAAATCCTGTACCAACTGATGTAGTAAGATTGCTCCAACCGCCTCTATTGAGAGGCACTTTTACTTCGATTGATCCTAACGTACCTTTCAATCGATCCTTACCTTCATTGAATCCTACAATTTTACAATCGATTTCAGCGTATGGTTTAACCTTCAGCCATTGCTTGCTTCTCTTTGTTTCATATGGACCGTTGCGTACTTTCAAAATTGCGCCATCACATCCACTCGCTAAGAAATGTCGGTACTCATACATGAATTCAGCATAGCTTGACACAGAGACAGATGGCACAGCTACGATCATTGGATTTGCCTCATGCGCGCATTCAACCAATTCAGCCATGAATTCTTTTCGTAATGAGAGCGGCAAATCTAGCTTTGATGGATGCACAACATCGAATATCCGATACTCTAACCGAATACCTGTATCGTGATGTGTATGTGCTGCGCTGATCGTATCAGACCAATCACCACCAAACAATTCACCGTCAATGATATAACCTTTAAACTTTTTTACGCTATCAATAGCTTTGCAGATTTTCTCAACGTTATGCTTTGGCTTTCCTTGTCGAGACATCCACTTTCCATTCTCAGTTCTTACAAACCGCTCACCGTCAATTTTAGGTTCAATGAAATGTTCCTCCCATGTTCGTTGACTCCATTCTTTGAGTTCATCTTGTGAAATCTTTTTAGCGAGCATGAGAGAAGGTTTCATTGTCGTTCCTTTGTAATGGTAATGGATAATGGAGCCTACACCATTAGGCATAGGCTCCATCATTTACTTCTTGGCTTTCGCTACTTTAGCTTTTACTGGTTTCTTTGCTGCACTGTCTAGTCCGTCAACTTTCTCTATTACAGTGCTAGCAACTTTCTCTTCCTCACTTTCGCGTTTGCCATCCTTGATGTTAAAGTCGGCTTCCTCAAGTTTTTGCCGCATGTACCGATGCTTGTACCATGCAAAATGTCCACGTTTACTATCATGCTTAAGGAATCGCGCTGTCGGATACTCCTTCGCTACTTCCTTGTCAACTTCCTGTTTGCGAATATTTGGATTTTTATCCAACAGCGAAAACACTAATTCCTTAACTGAATTATACTTGCCAGACTTTGAGAGTCTTGGCATTAGTTTCACGCCTTTTTTCCCTGGCATGATTCCTCCAAAACTGCTTCATGTTTACCTCCATTCGTGTTGGCATTATGGTGTCATAGTGAAACTTAATCTACTTCACTCAATACGCCGACATCGAACCTATCTGTATAGGTCCATGCGACTAGCTTTCATCCTCCTCATTTCTTTCGCTGAGCTCGTCAATTGAATCTTGCAGCGTATGATGATTTCGACCTAACCATTGAGTGTCATTCATCACTGACATCTCAATATGTGCAGCCCATGTACGTCGATCAAGTTCAACACCATTACTACCTTTTGCTTCGGTCAGCAGCGCCATCGCTTCTCTTGAAGCTTCCATAATACGTTCTTGAATTTCACGTAACTCATCCACAATTTCTTCAATACGTAATGGTGTTACTTGAACGGTCTTCATAATTACTCTCCTCCGAGTAGTTATATGTGAATGCTTACTTACGCTGCTTCTTTCTTGGACTTCTCTCCTTTCTCACCCTTCTTCACGACGCCAGAGATCTTAATGTAGCCATGTTTCTCATCGTAACGCAATGAACTACGCTTACCACCTGCCTCTAAGAATGATGCAATGTTCTTGTGCTTTTTATAGAGCTCAAACTTCTTGAACGCATTCGTACCTTTGCGCTTTGGATTCTCCTTAGCAATAATGGTAATCTTACCATCGACGATGACAGGTCCACGACTTTTGCGCTCTTTCTTTTCTTTCGTTTTTCCAGCTTTTGCTTTCACTTTTGTGGCTTTATCTTTCGTTGCTTTACCTTTCTTCTCAAGCTTTGCGTCCTTCTTCACTGGCTTTTCCTTCTCAGGCTTCACTTTCTCTTCCACCTTCTTCGTGACTTTTTCTTCCTTCACTTGTTGACCTTTAGCCATTTGTGCTACTCTCTTTCTATTGGCCTCTTCAGACCAAATTTTAGGTGGACCGCCCATTCGTTTTTCTGCTTTCTTTGCAGACTTCCTACGCTTCTTAATACCAATCTCCATCTCACGAATACGTGACTGAATATAGTACCGTCTCATGGACTCTTCATCGGTGAATTCTCCTTCAGACAACTCAGCGTCTGTTTCCTCTGAATTTGGTATCCATTCTTTTGCTGCAGCTTTTTTCATGTCACTGATTCTCGTTGTTGTGTAAGATTTTGTCGGCTGTTACACCAACAAACGCTTTTTCAAACGCCTCAGTTATTGACGGCAACATATAGATTGGCACGAACGGTAACACCTTCCTAGCGATTTCGCTTATCACCTCTGGTGGAATATCTTCCATCATCGTTTTTTGTGAAAGCATGTTATCACCTTTGAAGGTTATGAATTGAACGCGCGTACGCGTCCTTGCGCACACGCAATCAATTAGCTATTCTTCGCTCTCGTCATCGCCATCTTCAGGCTCAAATCCTTCGCTCTTTGCGAGCTCCTTGCTGCCGACAACCACAATGTTGCACGACACTTGGCAAACACAACCATCAATGATAATCTTTCCGCTCGTGTTGTATCCAACGCTGCCTTTCTTGAATTGCTTCTTGCTACCAATGAGTGGTTGACCGTCAATGACGACTGGAATCGCCATCTTCATTTTGTCGATTGCCTCTCGTGTAGGAAGCACCTTCCCTTTCTTGTCCGTTTTCACTTCCTCAACTTTGCCCTTTCCTTTCGCCTTGGTTGAGGTTGATTTCGTTGCTGCAACTTTCGCTGATTTGGCCATGCTACCCTCCATTAAGTTAGGCTCCACTATATGCACCATGCATATATGTGCTAACTGTATCTATTATAAAATAAAATAAATCTATTGTACAATGTAAAAATTTATTAATTATTTATAACTAGATCAGTTTTCTTCTCCTAGAGCCTCAAACGCGCCATTCGTGAGGTCATTCACGAATAGCGCAACTCTATTGTTCTCGGTAGCAACGATACACACACGTGTTTTATCAGCTTTGATTCTACGGTATTCATCGTAGATATATGACAGTTCGGTAGGAACTGGCGGCAACCATTTGGTTAGCCTCACCAGTTTTTTGGAGATATCAGCGCGATGGTATATCATTAAATCTTTAAACTTAGTCACCGGCTTTGGGTTTCTTACGAGTCTTTCGAACCCATCCTCTGAGCCATCTTGTAAAATGCGCTGTTTTAACATACAGCATCCCTTTCTTCACGATGCATTTGTATTTGATAAGATGATAAATGACCTCAGTCGCAACAGAGATAGAAACATCGAGATGTTCAGTAATATCTTTTGCATTAATGAACGAATTGCTCAGCAAATATTCATATGCTTCATTCTGACTTTTGAATGAACGAAAATATGACGTAATGCCGTTGATGTTTTTATCTTGCAGTTTTGGATTGAGTTCTTTTTTCTGCCATGAATGGTCGTAATACCCATTCACATCTGCCTTGTACACGCATCGCAAAAATGTTGCAGCGCATTCAACATGCAGCTTCTTTACTTTTAGAATTTGTCCATTATTATCGTTGCTGTATAATCTTCCAGCAAACGCAATCGCAATCTTCGCTAATTTAAAGCGAATGTTCTCACCTTGAATTAGAGGTATACCGATATCGTAGAATTTTCCAAGGCGGTTTGAACTCGCCATAATCGTGTCCATCGCCTCTTTTGAAAACTCTATTTGATCTGGTGTACGGCTCCAAATCCACATGATGAGCTCGCGTTCTTCTCTCTGCGAGTACATCGACTTTGTTTCACTGTGGTACTTATTGATATTTTCGATTGGCACTTCTTCATGAGAGACGATACACGCAAAATCGAACCGTGCAATATCTTCTGGCGCCTTAATGAGATCCTGTAATGCATGAATCCCAAACGTATAGTTCGCCATTGAACGACTTGGAGGATTTGCCAAGAAAAGTAATCGTGTTCGTGCATTTGTAATTTGTTGCACGATCTTCGTTACTTCTGCGACGCCTTCACTCCTAATTCTCGACATCCTTGTCCAATCATTCTCTTTCAACTCTGACGCTTCATCGATCGTCACAAGTCCACGATCATTCAGTGGAATGCGTCCCCATGAAATAACCCAATGTGATCCAATTTGTTGCGCACCACCAACCAATCCAGCAAACGTACAATTCTCTGCACCAACAACTTCACCAACACCATAATACCTATGTAGTCCTTCTGCAACATGTCCTTTACCACATCGTGTATCGCCTAATACAATTGCATCGACTCTTGCTGGTGCTTTATTTCCATGGACAAACTTAAATTCCAATGCGCTATGAAACACTACATCAACGACCATGTGAAGCAAAAACCTCCCATAGATCTTTGTCACATTCAGCGCATATGACTGATACAGTTCGCCCAGATATCTCCATACATCTTCGACAGTTTCGAATTTTTTCGAAAAGACCGACAGCCTCTTATGCAATTTTGGCGACATCACAAATGATTCAATGTCGGACTTTGCTTTCTCAGCCTGAGAAAATACATACGTTGTAATTTGCGACTTAGGTTCAACGGTTGAATAACCATCAAGATAATACGTATGGTTGGAATCTAAATCATGCCCAACAAAATATGATGTCTGTGCCGCAGACCATTTCGTTCTGTCTTCTCCTGGAGGCTGAGAAATAAATATGCGCAAGACGTTTTGTGTCTCAGTCACATTGACTTTCATTGCCTTGCATGAAGTGCCAATATATGTGCGCATAACTGAAGGAATACGCTGTGTTGCCACATCGAGAAACATTAAGAATTTCTCGTCTTTCGCGGTTACTTCGATCTTTGTTGCCTGCTGATATTTACATTTGCCTCCTCTACATTCAGAGTCAAGGCATTGTACTTCAGCATATTTTGGAATTTTATATGGTGTTGCGCTTCTTCCAGAGACAATTGCACGAATACGGATCGGCGTGTTGTGAAATTTCGATTTCGCAATATCGCCGAGATTGTTCAACATGTTGCCATCCTCAATGAAACGCTGGGACCGAGTGTTTATGCTCGATCCCAGCGAGTTACTGACTACTAGCGACTACTTCTTTGACTTCTTCTTTTTCTTAGAAGCCTTCTCCTTCTTCTCCTTCTTTGCTTTCTTTTTCTTTGGCTTTTCTTCTTCGTCTTCGTCTTCTCCGTCTTCACTGTCTTCGGAATCCTCGCCATCCTCGTCTTCAGAATCTTCTGCATCTTCTGAATCTTCAGAATCTTCAGAATCTTCGGAATCCTCAGCATCTTCCGCATCTTCGTCTTCGTTATCTTCAGATGCTTCACCATCCGCAGTGCCAACTACGGTGACGTTCTGATAACCACCATCATTGGTCTTCACTCGGATAGAGAACTCTTCAGCATTATCGTCGACAAAGCTCTCCAATGCATCGGGAAGATCTTCCATATCATCAGGGATTTCGACACCGAGAACTTCACAATGGCCCTTAAAATAGGCAATGTTTTGTTCGCTTTCGATACCCTGATACGTGGTGATCTCCTTACCCTTCATCTTTCCACTCGTAATCTTAAACTTCTCAGCCACCTGTAAACGACCGTTCTTCGAAGTACCGATCGTCATGCTCACCAATTCCGCAGTATACTCTCCATCCTTTACTTGCGAACCACCAGTCCGAGCTTCGGCTTTGGACCAGGTCTTGGAAAGCTTCTTCAGTGACTTTGCGATATCAGTAGCCATGTGTAAAACTCCTTAGATTGCGCACAAATTAGGTTAACGCGTTAAGCTATCTACTTCGGTTTGCATTATACGCACGCTAACGATTACATCATCCACCTCCTTCCCTCATTCGTTCCTTCATTTCTTTTTGCGACCAGTGTAGTAATCTGCGATTAACGCATACGTCTTCTTTGGATCAGCAAAGCTCGCTATTTCCGTAGGAAGAAATCCGTCTCTATCACCAGCCTCCAAAAATTCAGAAGGTTCAAATGAAATCATTCGTTTCTGTTTCCTCACCAACTTCCCTGTTTCCGGATCCTTTACCTTTATCTCTTTGAAATCAATGCAACCAATGACTGAAACAAGCGGAATGATAATGCGACGCGCGCGATCAGGTAATGTTGAAATTGTTTTTGTGACAACACCATTGATCGTGTTTACATCTTTAATTTGCATATGTGAAATAAAGATGCATCCATACTGAGAGCCAATAATCTTATTCATCACCTTCTTAAATTCGTTGTCGATCATTCCAACGCCTTTACCGTACCCAGCTTCTGATTGATGCTCAATCTTTAGCTTTTTACAAATGTACATTTCAGCGTTGGTATACATTGCATCGACGAAATCGAAGACTACCGTTTTATATGGCAGCTTCTTTCTATTCTCAATGAGATAGTCAACAGCCGCAACAAGCTTCTTATGACTATTCACAAGAATAAATGGCACTTTTAATCGTTTGACCTCCTTCTCTGATGTAACAAGAAAAATCGCATTCGGCCAACCGGACGCAAGATTTGTTTTCCCAATTTTTGGTGGACCAAAGAACATAAATGCTGATCGTTCCAGTGAAATCTTTCCATCAGATTCTTGGATTTCAATATCCAAATCTTCATTCATCATCGTCTTCTTCAGCCTCCTCTTTTTCAGTTACCTTATATGCCGGTCGAATTGTCAACAACTTTATCTCTTTCTTCTCATCGCCATGACAGAGCCCGTAATATTGGCAACGTCCCCATTCATGGATGCAATAACTAAAATCTTGAAAATAATCTTCCTTTGTCTTACATCGCAAAATATGCTCAGTCACATTGCGCAATGTATTCAGTACATGTGCACCATCGATAAATGGTTTCTTCAATCGTTCGAGATGGAACTTCAGACCATCTCCAGTTTGATACCAATCTTCCAATCGTCGCAAATATTCACCTTTAGATTCTGATTTCTTTTGGCGAATGCTTGGCTTGCGAATAATTTGGTAGATAATGCCTTCAACTTTGTCAGCCTTCTTCGTTGCGACTAAGTTGTTAATCGTATGATATAGACTTGACTGAGGATCAGTCTTAATACCATCCACACGATGCATATCCAAACTCTTCAAATTCTTGAGCTCATAGATATAGTTTGAATCCTGATTATTGAGGATGTTATCGATCTTTCCAACCACGGTTACATGCTTGTTCAAATCATAATGCAACTCCCTCTCAGTTGCAATATGTCGCGTTACTCTCAGAAATTTTGCATAATGCGTTCGAAACGCGCGCAACATTCCCACAGTTGTAAATGCTTGTTCAGCGAGTTTCTCTTCATCATGTATTTCCATTTGTGGAAATTGCTTACGCGCCTTTTGTGCTTCCTCTTTAAAACTTTTCTTAACGACAGCTTCTGCATCCTGAGGTTTAGAGAAAAGCGTCTGAATACCATTGTGCATAATGCGCCCAGTAATAAATGGTATTTTCAAGACAATCTTTTCTAATCGTCGTACATGCTTCCAATAGTAATATCGTGGACATTTTCTAAATCCACTCATACTAGAATACGAGACGAACAATTTATCAGCCATTATTATTGTCCTTCTCTATATAATGAATTACAACAGACTCTTGTCCTGAAGGTGGAAAATTATTTGGCATTGCTGTAATAGGTATCCAATCACTGCTATCTTTTCTAATATACTTACCATCATTGTCCATTCATCCAACCTCCTTAAACGATCCCTTCAGTTCAGCAATAAGATTTTTCTTTTTACGTAAGCAATCGTACACCTTTGTTTCTACAGTGTTGGTCGTAACGAAATCAACGTATGTGATAGATGAGTGTTTCTCAGAACCTTTTCTCCTAATTCGAGCTTCACTATTCGCTCGTAAATCATATGACCAGTGATTGGAATAATATATTGCAAATTTGCTCGCAGTAAGTGTGACTGATTCTGCCGCCTTTTTCTGAGTAGCCAACAAAATTGTATATCTCTTGTCATGCTGAAATTTCTTGATCACTAATTCTGGATCTTCAGTTGCACCAGTTAGACCAAGAACTCCATAGCCTAATCGTGTAAGAATGCGACGAATTTTATTGATCGAGAATCTGAATGCTGCCCATATCACAACCTTATTGTGCTTTGCATCCATCTCATCCAATGTCTCGATCAGCGCCTCATCTTTATTTGTTGGAATAATCTCAACATTGCCTTTGTCGTCTTGCACATAGCCATCACAAATTTGCAATGACTTTGAGATGAGTGCAAAGATGTATTGTGTATCGATCTTTACTTTTCCTAACTCCAATCGATATGTACTCTTAAATTGCGCCAGCAGCTCCTTCTGCTTTGCTGTCATTTCAATTTCAATTGGCTTGTATATTGCTGGTGGCAACTTCAGCGACTTATTTGAAACGCGAATACAGAACTGTGAAATTTTATCGATCAGCTCCTTCACCATTTTACGGCGAGGTAGCGTCTTCATTCCAACTTTTACGAAGTATGTATTAATGAACGCATAATATGATGAGCCTAAGATCGATGTAATTTCCTTCTCATCGAGAATGAATTTAATTTGTGCATAGAGATCAGCAATGTTTTCCGTCACTGGAAACCCAGTCATAATGAATCGTCGACGGACTCGTTTGCCAATATCCCATAGCACTTTTGTGCGCATCGTATGAGGCGACTTAATCTTTGTGCTTTCATCGAGGATGATGGCATCCCATTTGTAGCTTACGATCTCTCGATAAATGTTTTTCACACCGTCATAGTTGACAAGAAATAATACGGTGTTGTTTGATTTTGCGTGATATGGACCTGCAGATACATGCGATGCACGCATTCCATATTGTAGCAATCGACCTTTCTTTCTCCTCGAACCAACTAACACAACCCATCGAAAATTTGTATGCTGTCGAATTTCAGATGGCCATGTCGATTGCACGCTTAACTTAGTCGATACCACTAATACTCGACGCAACCGCGCTTTATCGATAATGTTTAATGCTGCAAGCGTCTTACCAGTTCCATAGTCGGCAAATATCCCAACACCTTTTGCTGTCGCAGTTTTATTGATCGCAAAATCTGTGATCTTTACCTGATGGCCCATCAACGATGTGCGAATCATTTATCACCAATCAATGAAATAAACTTTGTGCAATCTTTTAACATGTATAAACCACCATACAAATGCCCACCATCGAAATATCTTAGGTATATGCACTGAGTGTTCGCATTTAGTGCAATACATTGCAATCATCGTAAGCACCATGCATTGTCAATAGGGTCCCTATCAATAATTCTTGTTTCTACAAGCTTCTTAAATACTCCTTCAATCTCATCCATTGGCGCATCAGGAAATACTGTCTTCAGAATATCCTGATTTACGAGAAAACGATTGCTTCCACTCAACCGACTTTTGTATTCAGATTCGATGAGTTCAACAAACTCATTATAAAGTTTATTGATCGCACATTTCTGCAAGTATTCATGATATGCAGATCGACCTGCAATTGCACCAACAATTACAATGGTAAATAATGCCGCTGCCCAAAATAGTTGATCCATTACTCCTCCTATCGTATCACTGATATTGCAATAATCGACGCGTCTTCGATTGGAATGGCTTCCATGATCTCACCATTCTTTACGATATAAAAATTCTCCGTCTGTTCCACAACGCAATATGATTGACGTGCTGTAGGAATTGATCCACTCATCTTTACAACATCAGATACTTTATACAATTCTGCGGTGCGATCAACTTGCGCTTTATTTTCATTGACTAGAAATTCATCCAACTTCTCGTTGATATGCATTACACCCTCCCATAAATCGACCAATGACCTATGCCAATTGCATCACAGACGTTATGGTTGAGTTCTTCCCATTCATCTTCACTATACTGCCAACTTTTCTTTCCACAATATGTTGACTTAATGCGATTCTTTGTGACCTCTTTTGAGAGCTGACCTTTCCAACCACGTGGCAATGTGAATACGAATTTATCGACATCGTCACGCATTTGATAGAATAGTCCGCACATAAATGCGAGCTTCTCAATCGATCCTGATTCTCGTGCTGCATGTCCAGCGATTGACCAATGATCAGGTAATTCACACACGATAGCTTGCACATTGTGCTCTTCTTGCATATGCTGTACTTGACGAAAGACCGAATATGCTTTATCGTAAAACTCTCCATCTCTCTTGGTGATTTTGTCTGGCGTCACCAATATTGCTTTATGCAATTCTTTAGACTTTGCGCCAAATATTGCCACACCGCAATAATTGATCGATGGATCGATCGCCATAATCGTTTTGATTTTTTTCTCAGTCTTCATCATGATCTCCAACACTTGTTGCGCCAATCTTCAATTTATATTCGTACGCAAGTATTACTGAATGAATCATCATATCTGGTGGTGTCCAATTTGGCGGCTTTATTACATCATGAATGGATGATCGTTTAGAATCTTTTGAACTTCTTGCTTTGATCTTCGTCATGTTTGCGTTATGTACAATATTCCACGCATCTTGAAATGGCAGATTCATAAAGATCGCAGTGCCAAGTGCAACATATACGAGATCGGCCAATGCATCCAATACTTTGACAAGATCTTTATTCTTTACTGCTTCTTCAAATTCATTGAGCTCTTCTCGCAAGAACTTTTTCCTAAATTCCAATATTTCATCTGATGGAAATCCAGGATATTTTTCAGTTGGCAAATCAAACTTTTTATGAAATTCCCGTACATCACGCAACATGTTATACGACATGCACCTTCCTCCGTTCATACAAATGTTTAACGTCTTTCCATTCTTTTACCGCTCCCCAACTTTCACTAGAAACTTTTGCCTCAACGCGAAGCGGTACTTTGAACGTCACATGATCTTCCATTGCTTTTACTAACTCATTCACAATGAGTGGTAATGGCTCTTTGTTACTTACTTCGAAAAGTAACTCATCGTGCACATTCATCAGCATATGCACATCCATTCCGCTCTTTGTAATCTTCTCATCACAGCGAATCATTGCTGCTTTTACGACATAGGCTTCAGTGCCCTGAATAATAACGTTCGGACCTTTATATGCAAATTCATGTGGCACTTTGTATTCACGATGAAACGACATGAGTGGTGAATCGAATGCCAACTTTAATACACCAGTACGATACAACTGACTCACACATTTCTTGGAATATTCTTTCACTGGCACATTAGCATAATATCGTTGCAAAATTTGCTCAGCTTCTAATCGTGATGTTTTCTTTCTCGCTTTACTACGTTGCAACATATTAATGAGCTTCCATCCACCCATTCCAAAGACAAGACCGAATTGGATGCCCTTTGTATCTTTCCGAAGCTCCTTCTCCACGAGACCGAATAGCATCTCACATGCAGCGTCATGTGGATCCCAACCATCTTTTACTTTCTTAATAAGCTTTGTCGCATTGGCATAATGGAAGAAGATCATCATCTGCAATGCTTTATAATCGATCGCAACAAAATTATACCCAGGTCTTGGAATGAATGCGCGTCTTGCAATCTTTGGCGCTTTTGCAGTCCGGCTTTCATCAGGTCTTGGAATTGTTTGGATCAATTCAGCTGATGTTCTCCCAGTTCTCGCTCCAGACGAGAAGAGAAAGAAACGTGCATATGGATCATCTGCCGTTGTATGTCGCTTATATAGTGGATCGAAATACGTACCTTTTTGCTTGCGATAAAATCTGTCGAGTAGCACAAGACTTATAAATGGATGATCATCATGTAATGATAATGCTTTTGCGTCAGTGATAAGATTGCCATTATCGTTGACTGGAAGATCGATACCAAGTTGCTTACAACAATCGCCTAACAATTTTGGAGAGTTGCATTTGAACTCACCTGTCTTTGACTTCCATTTTACCCGATGCTTTTTGAGATAGCCAACTAACTTCTCTTGCGTATCGATAATATCTTGTGCATACTGCTTTGCTTGTGCTCTCACAAACTTACGATCCACCATCATTCCAGTTTCTTGCATCTTTAAAATGATGGGTACAAGCTTTTTCTCAAACTGATAGATGCTATCAAACTTCTTAATCGGATCGCGAAATAGATACCATAGTTTAATGGTGAACACGGCGTCTTCGATCGCATATGGCTTCACCTTAAAACGAGGAAGCATCGAATAATCAAATTCGGTGCCTTCTTCTTTGCACTTTTTCTTTGCCTTCCGTATATATGGCGCAAGCGCTTTTTTCTCCTTGATATCTGCACCAAGATATCGTTGCGCCATTGGCTTCAAACCTTTGCGACTTGCAAAATTCTCATCCAACAGCGTCCCAGCGATGAGTGGATCTTCCCATGGTCCGCGACAGCGAATGCCAACATTTTTCAATGTATGTGCATCAACTGTGTATGGAAACATCACCTTTGTAATCGATGGATCTTCGGCCAATCGTTTGATCTTTGCAACTTGTTCAGAACGATGCGCATTATATAACTCAGCATTGAGTTGTGAGTCACATGACGTAATGATGAATGGCACTTTACGATTGTTGAATTCGCTGTCGATGGCGATACATTTATCACGATCAACGTTGGCCATTTCTCAACCTATCCCATTGTTGTGTCTCATCGTTATATGCATAACATTGGGCTGCCATCATCGAATGCTTCTTCGAAGACTCATATGGCATGCTCATTACAATATATGTAATTAGCATCCCTATTCCAAGCCATAGCATTTCTGTACTCATATTTCCCTCTACTCTGTGAGCTGCCAAGATTTGAATCCTTGACCTTCACGAATCCGCTCAAGAGAATTGACGTACATGTCACGCCATTCATCTTTATATGGCGTCTTCCAAATGATCGTCCGCACACCGATTTGCACAAGCACCTTTGTGCAATTGAGACATGGTTGATATGTGCAATATGCAGTCAGCCATCCATCATGACTATTACCGCGTGCGGTGCATTTCAGTACGGCATTCATTTCAGCGTGAATAGTTCTGATACATGATTTACCCGTATATCCGGATCCAGCAATAGGATTTTCCACAAGTAAGCAGCCAATATTGGTACAGTGATCATCGCCGCTAGCACTCCCATTATAGCCAATCCCAAGCAAGACATTGTGACGCACAATAACACAAGCAATCTTGACACGACATGTTGCAGCTTTTGATGCCACATCACAATGCTCCATCCAATATTTATGATTGAGATTTGGATTCATCGAGTAACCTCTCTACTGTTTCACGTTTACTTGCAATCGCCTTTTCGATTTCTTCATTTGTTGGCATTCTCACATTCATTGTCACTGTCTTTTGCTTTCTATGCAATCGACTTTCACTCTGTTTTATCTGCGAGTTCTGCAAGATAATCACCATGACATGGTTGAGGTTTACAATAACATCGCAATACTTTTCCCTTCAATTCACCGATTTTTTCAAGCACTTCTTTCCGCTGCTTTTGTAACGTCTTTGTCCATGCTTCACCGCTTAACCATCGCTTATGAGCCGTCACTGGATCATTTACTGAAATATGTGGACCTCTCCATGGATATTTGGCTGCTACAAATTTATTTACAAATGGATTGCCCCATATTGATGGACGACCGATATAGACTGACACAATGCCTATATTCTTTTTTCGTCTTCCATTAATCACTGTTGTCTTAGTCGATGCGTTGCATGAATCGTTCGCATTCTTTCCCTTGATTTTCTTCGACGGTAGTTGTTCCATCTTTCATTACCTTCTCAATAAACCAAAATGGCAATGGCAATGCAACGCTACAAATTCCCCTACTCGAAGTTGCGAATGCCTCGTAATGTCTGCAATCTTTGCATCGTTGTGGTTTCATTTCACCGCCTTCTTTACGATGGTGTTAATTTTCTCAACAACATCATTCCACGATGGAATTGCCTTCATCACAATATCATGTTGCTCTGCAGCAAATTCTCTCCTTGATTTTGGCGACATTCCTTCAATGACTGTTACATCACGATAATAACCCTTGCCGAATCCACTCGCTTCAGATTTATCTCCATGCATTGGCGTTAAGACTCTTGCGGCATGGATGTATCGAGGTCTCCACCACCCGCTACCTGAAGCCTGATAACATGGGGCCAACATCCCAGCCGATTCCGCGTATCGTTGGAGTAACTCTGGTTCTGTGAGGAAATTTCCATTCTTACGAAGATGCGCAATGATTGGCCATTGTGCGCCGAGCTTCTTATGCCACCGTGAATGATCTGCGAGAGAACCATAAATCCACCTCTCAACGCGTTTCTTTGGAATCTCTACTTCAGCTTTAAGTAATCGATATTTATAGAGGAATGAACTTGGATCGTAGCTCATTGTCGATGTAAATGGCGTCCCTTCCAAAATAATTTTCCGATCACCAAATTCAAAGAACGAACCCAACAAATTGGTCTTTCGGCGAAACATATTTTCTCGCAATCGTTCGAGCTTCTTCTTATCTCTCACGATGACGTCACGATCAACATGTTTTCCAGTGCCATTCTTTAGCAAAAAGTCGCGAAAGAGTTCGTTGTCTCTAATACCCGCAAGCGCTTTGTTCGCTCTCCAATCGTCAATGAGGTAGAGTACATTATCGTATCTCGATGCGGAAATGATTTGATAGAGGAATTGGTTTGAGAAGTCGCCAATCGCACCCAATCCAAGGATGAGCAATTTGTATTGGTCGAGTTTTTCGCCATACTCAATTTTTCTCCAATCAACCGAATGTCCTGCTTTCTTCAATGCTTCATTGAGTGCAACGATCCCACTACCGAAAAATCCTGGTCGAGGATTCTGCGCTTGCACCTTCATCATCCCAGTAATAAGAATCTTCATCGCTCCTCCCTCGCTATCCTCATATACGTAATCGTCTTCAAACATTTCCTACAGCGTTTATGTACCTTCTCTCTAGACTGAGGTATTGGTCCATACGTCTCAATGGAATAAATCTCATAGCGATGCACACAACACTTTTGTGTCTCTTTAAACGTCATTACCGCTCCAATTTATTTCGATAGAGCCGAAACATATCGTCATTGTAGCGACAAATTGCAATACTATGCGCATCAAAACCAAGTATCTTTCCTAACTCTTCGACTGACATATTGATGGTGAAATTCTTTTGACATTCTGCAATGGCTTCCATCAATGTTAGATTTGTTTTTATGAAATGTTGAAATGGTACACCATACATCTCAGTCACATCCCAACCTTTGAGCACCTCAATGTCTTTTTCATATACATGCAATGAGCCAATATTGTAATACACATTCCCACAACTCAATGACAATGAATTCGCCATATACATGAGGAGCAACTGCCAATGAATCGTATCGATCGAAAATCCAGTCACAAAATCTGATGAACGTGATGTCACAATAAGATGCACCTTCTCATCACGCACAAAGAATTGTAAAAAGACATTGCATGGAATGTGCGTCAATGCCATGTTGACTACTTCGAACTTCTGTAGAATTGAACATACAGCTTGTCTCGTTCTAAGATCTTTTTGCAACTTTAACAATACTGCTGCAAGCTGTCCTTCAAGCTTTTCTCCATATGATGCGCCAAGCGTTATGCCATCATTGGAATATTTGCGAATACCTTTATTGTATGATTCCATCACTGCAATATCATTCCGCCCAGCAAGTATCGCGCACATTTCAGCCAGCACAAATCGTATTGGCACAACACGATGTGTTGGATGCGAAAAGAAATTTACACCAGGTTCTGTAACTGGAATATCCAAATTGGCGTTGATCATCTCTCTCGCCATTTGACTTCCACGAGTTTCAAATGTCACGTCGTAATTATTCTTAAAGTATTCGCTCATATCTTTGTAGATGGACGCAAACGTTACTGAATCGTTAATGTGTGGCATTTTCCCCTCCTATAATAACCTTCGCAAATCAAGATCGAATCGCCAACTCTCTCCAATACGTGCATAATATGATGGATGATAAATCATCTTATGCTCACGATGTGTTGAGATCAAATACTCTTTTGCGACTTTTCCAATGGCGATAATCTTTGCTTGTTTATTCGTGCGAAGTATTCCTTCAATCTCATTGTACAATCGATGTGTGCATTCAAATTGCTCAATGCCTTTGGTTTTTATATGCCCATTCAACTTATTACCTTGTGGATTGCATTTCACCACATTTGTCAAGTAGTATTGTGTTGGATGGATGCCACAGTCATCGAGTGCTCGTTGAAATATACAACCACTCGTTCCATTATATAATGGAATAAGTAGCTGCTCTTTATTGGGTTGATGGCCTGATGCTTCACCAATGAAAATGTACTTCACATTTGTCATTGATCCTACTGCGCCAATTGGATATGCATGATTTCCTCCAACAACTTTCAAGTCACGGTGCTGCATTCCAATCGAACATTCACCATAGCGAAATGATTTACATTCATAGCGATTTTCTTGAAACCCAATCCCTGTAAACCATAACCGTTGTGTGAGATTAAAAAATGATTCGCGATAGCTATGCGTTCTCGTATACTCATATGATTTTCCAGCCATCCATCGACGAACGCGCTTTATCACATATGCATTCCGCTCATTCATTGACGCATAGTTGTTGCAATTCACGTAGATCGTATTTGATAGATCGAGCTCAGTGGCGACATCCACAAACTTTCCCGCCACAATCAACGAATTCTCTTTCAACTGATACGGTTCACGCTCATCATCCTTTGCCGTTGTTTTCCATTGTTCATGCGTCTTCTGGTCTGCATACATCACAATGAAAAGAATCTGCTCATTGTATCGTTTGAGATTATTCAGCGCATACCAATACATCTCATGATCGTACTCTCGATACAATGGCCCATAGACACTCTCACCAATGACTGAACGATCCCATACTTCAACATCATCTGTGTTTGCTACTCTCAATAGCACATCACCCAATGTCGCCAATTGCTCTTGCAGCGCTTTCTTTCCTTTTTCCTTTGGCGCACCGAGATGATGAAGCGTCGCTTTAAACATCGCACTCAACTGCTTGCATAATGTTGTCTTTCCGATATTGTCCGGACCCTCTATGCAAATAATTTTCTTCATCGTGATCTCTATTGATAAACGTAAGGTTTTCCCGAGCAATTTGCTCCATTATTTTGGAACACCAGCATCACCCACCAAAGGATGTGATGAATATGATTATATATCACAATTTCATTGAGAAAATCAATAACTCATCAATAACGTTATCTGGTACCTGGTGTCTCCTTTACGCACGTTTGTACGATATCAACAACGCGCTGCTCGCTTACACCATGTGCCTTCATCAACTCTCTCGCCACGTACCATAATGCTTTTTCTAAATCTGCTTGAGGAGAATTCTTCATGCGATGTCGCGCAATATATTTCACTGCATTTCCATCATTAAAGCCTAACTTCCAATCTTCGATTGCGTCAATGACTTCGATTTTCCCTCCATTATAATGCGATGGATGAATGACGGCTTCTTTATCTTTATTCTTTTGTGGAAACCCTGCCGCAATTCCAACATGTCCTTCAGCGATTGCAGTTGTCACATCGATTGCCTTCTTTTCCATTGTTCCCTCTTGTGGTTGTTTTCGTCCAGTTCCATGGCATGTTGCACAATCTTCACGTTTCGCCACACCTTTTAAAAATGCCACTGCATGTTCACCAACTTTTCCCCATCCATAACCTCCACATGTACTACATTCATCATCTTTCTGCATAATGTTCACCCACCCTCTTCCACTGCAATACGCACATGGTTCTGTTGGCGCTCTATTATCATAGCGACTAGTATACCCAGTCACAAAATGATATCCACGTCCTTGACAATTCAGACAATCTATGTAGGTTAATGGTGCCATTAAATCACCGGTCCATCGACTCCATTTCTCGCTTTGACTTTATTCACGATTCTAGAAAGATCTCTTAATGCCGAACCTGGATTATAATGCGTTGGCACATTTTGTGCCATGTCTAAGGCATGCATAATTAACTCTTCAGCTTCTTCAACTGTAAACGTCAACTTCCCAACTGTGATGAGTGGATTAGATCTTGACATTGTCGCACCTCCATTCTCCGAGTTCAGTGTGGCTACCATCTTTTACAAAGTGAAAATCAAAGAACGCATTGGGATATTGATCGACCATCATCTGCCCAACGATCTTATAGACGTAGCGAATTTCTTCTTCTGCAGCTTTATGTGTACGCAATGGAATGAGATGGCGCAATGTGCGGATATTCGCACTCCAACCAATGTATGTCAATAATCCGATTGGCGCCATGCGTCTCATACGTGATGTCAACTTCTTCTTTGCATTGAATGATGCTTCATTATCGAGATTAAAGCGCACTGTCATCTCTTGTTGCTTTTGCTCTAGAAATGTAAACACCTCATAGACTTGCTGTTTGAACCATTCATTATCTTCTTCACTGATTTCAGCCAGTTGTTCAAACTCCATGGATTTCAGCTCAGTCAGTCGCACATACCTCAACGATTCTTGTGAAATCGCCACACCAACACGATGTCTTACAAGTTCATGTGTGAAAACACGACTCACATCACAGAATGCAAAGTTGATCATGGCGTGTTCGAAGACCGAGCCATGTGCAGACTTGATGACATTCGCCAAATGTTCCGCATTCCCCTCTCGAATCTTTGTGACATTTGGATTGAGCCCAGCACCAAACGATTTATAACATCCTCGTGAATAGACCTCACAAAGCTTCTCTACTTCACTACTATCGCGCGAGAGTAAGTCATATCCATCTTGTTTGAAGTTGTCTTGTGCCCATTGTCCTGCGCCAATGTGCTGTAAAAATCCTCTCATGCCACTACTGTTGATTTCTGGCTGTCCGATTTGAAATACACTCGGTTTCATGAACTTCATGTCGTACTCCTTGAATGTGATGTAATGGTTGCATCGATGAAATATCAATCTGTGGATCTCGATACCAATAATATCGATGCTCACCATCAACTTTCAATACCACCCTTGGAATCGCATCAATGTAATATACAACTTCGATTTTCCCATTAATCCTCACTTTGAACTTCTGTGACGGCCTTATTGAGGAATTTTCCACGCGATGATCCCTCCTTTTCAAGCAACTTTAATAACTCCTTTGCACGCTTTGTCCCAGTGATTTTTCTCACAGTTGCGCGTTTAAGTTTCCTTCCAGTTTTAAAGCCATAGTATGCCATTATATTTTCTTTCTATGTGTTGGATCCTCTTCAGCAAGTATTGGTGTTGATTTTCCAACTGACATCTGTGAAACATTATCATTCAATAAAATTTCAACAGCTTCAGTGAGCTGATTTGCAAATGCCATTGCATTAGTGATATCGAGAGAGATCACCATGTCTGGTTCTCGTTTTTCGTTTGATTTTTTCTCTGTATACTCGTACAATAACTCGATTTTCCGATCTTCGTGTCTTGGTCTGATTTTCACTGCCATGTTTCTCATCGAGTAATTCCTCAAAAATTCTACGATTGAGTAAGACAAGCGCATCAAAATAATCGCCACAATTTAAACAACGAAACATATACTTTGGAAAATGTTTCAGCTCATCGTATCTCGTAAATGAGATGTATTGCACAATGACTAGCCCTTTGCATCTCATGCAAGGACTCATGGGCTACCTCCGTTACTTTGAATTGTACGTCAGCAGCCACACAGTAAATTCCTTTGAACGCTTCCAATAGGAAAAGTACTTGTTATAGGCTTTACATTTCACCAAATGCGTAATGAAAATTTTTGCTACTTCACGTGAAATTGCGAGTTGCTGCATAAGATGTCGTACTGTTAATGTCGTCGCATTTTTCAATACGGGCATCACCTTCATTGGATCGAGATGCATTGTCCGATCGATGTACTCAACAAGACTCGAAAAATTGCATTCACCCTCACAATCTTCTGGACGGATCTCAAATGATGTGATGCCTCCTCCAGCAAACTTCTCATGCTCCATGACTTTTCGTTGAGGTACGATCACTGAACCATCTTCACCAACAAGTACATGCACTTTTAATGCGACACCCTTCACCTTCTTTATCATTTGGCTATGTTCAACGAGCGTATAAATCATTGGACCTTTGCTCCCTTCTCGTTTGAGAGATGTGTTAGTAACCATAAGACTTCTTGAAAATCATCAGTCACAAGATCCGCCATTCCATACATGGCGTCAAATTCTCCTTGCTTCATCTGCCCATAGATGATCAGCTTTCCTCCATCAGCGCCTTTGATCCACCCAGCTTCCATATGCGCTGATTTTCCACAAGGTAGAATCAAGACAACAACATCAGACGTCATCAGCTCATCCATATTTATTTTATAGATCGCTTTAACGTGTTCATTCTGTAATGCTGTTGAAGGTGTAAATGTATTAATGAGTCTAAGTTCTCTTATCTTCATTGAATGTGGAAAGGCTTCGCTACCCTCGTCACAGAAGACATACGAATGCATGCCTGCATCGCGTATGAGTCCTCCTGCTTCACGGCACATATCTGCATTATTAAACGATCCGGCCACGTATACTTTCAATTGTTTCTCATTTTGACTCATATTCTTTCTCCTCACATTCTTCTAATCCTCTTGCAACATCTTGCAAAAGCCCTGAGTAGTACATTGCCTCTTCGGCTGTCAATCGTACTTCCATTTGTCGATTCTCGTTGTTGCGATCCAATCCCATAAATGTTGAGCGAATGGAAATTGTCTTATCATCTTCTAACACTGTATCGATTGAGATGGCACGCTTTGTCTTTGTATTTCCAATGGTCACATTCTTAATCACCACCATAGCCTCCTCATTGTCTTTGCAAAGATTGGCATACAAAATTCATAGCGTCGTTGCCAAAATTTATCATGGTCCATGTCATCAATCTTTGCTGCGTAACATTCACAATTCCAACAAAGATGCCACAATGCTTCCCATGCAACAATACAATAGTAGAGCCGCTCTTCATCCTTTGCTGTATTCTTCGTGTAGTAAAGGATATACCATGCTGTGGCTTTTACTGCATATGGCATCCATGTTGCAAGATGATCATCAAGTGAAAATGTATCTTCTATACTCCATCCATATCGTGCACGTTGCCAAAGATTCATGATCTCTCGATAATAACTCTTTGGATTAAGATAAAATTTCCACCATGGCTTGCACCATCGTCGATAACCACTATACATAAACCGAAATGGTTCTTGTTTCAATGGCATTGATTGCATCACTGGCATTTCACGATAATAAATCGTTTTGTCAGAAATTCCTCCAAGACGGATCTTACTTCGCGCCATTGTAATCTCCCATTACCACATCCAACTTTTGGTAGATAAATCGTCTCATAGCGAGATGCATGTGATCCAGTTGCAAGATACATCGCTGATTGGCGAATCAATTCTAAATTCGCCTTTTCCCACCAATTATGCTTTACTGGAAATGTAATGATGCGCAATTGTGGAAAACTATGTGGCACATTTCCACCGATTTTCAACTTCTCACCAAGTTGAAATGGTAATGTTGGCCATCGTCGTTTCGCATCTAACGCCAATCCCGCTCCCATTACACACGCACCATCTGTGCGAATCGTCCCATTCGTTGGAATGACTATGGCTTTCGAAAACGATTGCACAACAATCTCATCGTAGATTCTCCACAGATCATCGACGATCACCTTCATTGTGTGCCTTTCGTGTGAGTGTATTTTGCTCATTTATTGCAGCAGTCAGTTGATGGATCGCTTTCTTCAAATCGAAAATGTGATCCTTCAATGCGCGCACGTCTGACGATAGTTGAGTAATTGGTGCAATGATTTCTCCGAACATGTTGATGTTCCTTTCTATGTATGGTGAATTTCCGAACCATTGGTGACGACTTTCTCGCCCTCTTGCCCAGTCAATGGATTCTTTGCTTCAGGTTGTGATGGCATTTTCAAATCATCGAAGTAAATCCCAATGACAAACATTCCCTCTTTCTGTAACTTCCGCAATTTCCAATTCAACTTTTTCAAATCAACCTTGCAGAGGATATACTCTTGTTGCTGATCTTTTCCAGTGAACAAGATCTGCACTGTTTTTGAAAACGTCACCACAGTCTCCATACGCCTCCTTATGCTAACAGTGAAATCGCCTGTTTCACATAGTCGATTTGCTTTATCACATCTGCCAATGCATGATGCGATCGACTATCCTGCACAAATGGAAAATTTTTCATTGTACGCATCTCAACAGTTTGCACTAATGTTCTCACATCCATCAATGACTGATAATGGAATGGAAATGTCTCATAATTCATCCGATATGCTGTCTCTAAAAATGCCATATCAAACGTATTGCCATATGCCCATACATAGGTATATTGTTGATTTGTCGTTCCCACAATCCAATTTGTGAACATCATCAGTTGCGTTGCGAAACTAAGTTTATTTTCTCGCAATAACTCTTGACGCTTTAACATGCGATTAATGATCGCCGATTTCTCAGGAGAATTTGTCCACCATTCGAGTGTTGGCAAATCCATGACCCTCCCATGCGTGATCTGATCATGGATATTCAATGTATCATAATAGATGCCTTCTCTTGGCTCATCGATATGGTCCATTTCAAAATACTTTTCATCCAATGGCTTTGATGTCACGGCATATGGATTGAATTTCATTGCCGCAATGGCCAATATTGGCGATGTGACCGCATCTCCACCAAGCGTCTCAATGTCAAGCATGATATGTTGTGCATTCCAAATATTTCTCTCTGGTTTTTCTTTGCTCATCGTTTTGATCCTTTTAGATTCTCTTCAGAAATTCGACGCTGTCGCTCTAACTCACACACTTCTTTTCTCTCTTCGCTTGTTAACAACTCCCACCGTCGTATGTGAATGGATAGTACTTCCCTGCAGTGTGGAATGGTCGCAAAGCAGTCATTCACAGCAAGCTGCATCACACTCGTCAACGTTCGCTGGCGCAAGACGTGACGGTATTCTACTATCTTCTCATTTGTTTGTGCAATGATGTTTACAAAGAAATACTCTTCATGCATCGAGACCTTTCGGCAGAATCGTCTGTTCGATTGGATCTTCAGTATACATCTTCACTGCTTGTGGTTGGTGATTTGGATCTTCTGACGGTACGAATGGCGATCCATCCACATTACATGCTTCAAATCGAAGAATCTTTGTATTCAGCGCATTGATCTCATCAGATGGTAACACCACGATACCGCCTTTTGATTGCACGTACTTTGATGCCAATGCAAACATACAGGCATATTGTGCGCGCTGTTCGCGAATGATCGCTTCTTGATTTCGATTACCTTTGAACAGTTTGTTTGACATCCCATCCCTCCATGATTTTAGTAAGTTGAAAATCCATTACCGGACAAAAACCCCATGCATCAACACCAACATTAATGATATTCCCTCTCACTTTCCATTGCTCATGCACATGTCCACACACCAACCATTGATTCTTTTCTTGTGCAAATGCAGCATTGTACGATGCACGTTTTGGATCACCTGTTGGATAGTGACACAATGTGACCTCAAATTTTCCCAACTGAATGACCTTGCTATCTACGACTTCCTCAAATCCGATCGACCTCCACCAATTTTTAGAATGTGATTTATCGTGATTCCCAACAATGAGTCTCTTCCGACCTTTCAATTGTCTGAAAATCTCTTTCGTTTGATCAGCTGTTCCAAATGAAAAATCACCGATGAAATTAACCACCTCATCATCACTTGTTACGACGACATTCCATGCATACACGAGATATGCATTCATTTCATCCACATCACGAAATGGTCGATGACAGTATTCGATTACCTTCTTATGAAAGAAATGTGTATCACTCGAAAAATATTCCATCACATAGCCTCATACACTAACTGACCTTGAATCATTTTGAAATGTACATCACCAAGTATTTCCACTCGCTCATGCACCAATCGTTTGGCACATACGCGATGGATCATCTTTACGACATCACGTTGCAAATAAATCGTACCAAAATCCCCACGGATAAATGTGAATTGGCAAATGCTACATCTTAAATTTGTCTTCATGTGTATCACCGTGTCGATCAATCCATTTGACGACACATTCACCTGTTGTTTCACTTACACGAGCATATTCGATCCGCTGATATTCCTTATCTCGTGAAAGTAACCATCGATGGATTTTTGTTCTTGCTTCTTTCTCTCGATCGTTCATTGCAGTTTTTACACTCCCATACGGCATGATGTTATTGCTCTTCTCCTTCTCTTTCTTGATCGATCCAAAACTTTGGCATGAATATCCATGCTATCACACCACTAAACAATGCACCACCGATCCCTATGTCAACTGTCACTGCATAACTTGCAAATAACATAAGCATGGTGATAGTTGAGATCATACATCACCTATTGGCCACACATATGGTAAATCGATTGAGACGTTTGGAAAATAGCGCCGATAATGCGATGGCAACTTTCTCACAAGATTGGCTTGATGTGAACGGTGAAACTTCACATCACCGAGCCATATTGGTGGAAGATAACTTCGCATTGGCTCTATCACAGCTATTTTTTCAACTTTTGCTTTTACTGTATCTTTATACCCACGTGATGTCCATTCATCACAAATGGCAATCACATATTTTGCAAGATACAATTCAGCACCTTTCCACATCTTCACAGCTGGATGATTCTTCCAACGTAATGACCCAATGCCGAGTAAGCATTGCAAGATTTGCAACCCCTCAACACGCTGCTTTCCAAGCCGCTGACGATCAAGTACTTTGGCTGATCGTGAAAAATCTTTATACGGAAGAAATGTTTGCATTGTCTGTCTCCTCTACCGTGAGGATCAATGTGATATGGCCTTCTGATTCACTTTGTGATTGCCCAACAATGCGTTGTGTCGGTGATGAAAGCACATTCAAATACTTCTCAATGAAGTTCACATCACCACCACGTTTAAATGTGAATGCGAGTATCTTATACATGCAATTCTCCTGTAGATCGTTTCTCAAATCGCGTTAGAATGACACGCCCATTGATCAACTCTTTCTTCACACAGCGATATTGATACGGCAATCCTCCCTTTCGTTCTGGTTGAACTGCTAATGCATGCAATGCACCTTTCAAATCAGCCATGTCAAACGATTTCACTTGATGCATTGACGTCGACCATGGAAACTGATCTTCATAGAAAAATTCGATGAAGTAGCGTACTGTATCAGAGTCCGAGTTCATTTTTCGCCTTTCTCATTGCGATGGCCTTCTTTAATTTTAACTGTGCGACAATCTCATCATATTCTCGTAGCCGAGGTTTATGTGACTCATTATGAGGATTTTTCAATCGATCTTTCTGTGCCTCCCTCTCGATTTCTTCTTTTGATGGATCTGGTGCAAGTGCTGCAAACAAACTTGTTTCCAATGAATGGATGAGTAATCTCATCTCATAAATGAACGCATCTTGTTCAGCGGATAACGGCATTTCTCTTCTCCTCCTTATTATATTGTATTGTCATAGGTGTACATCTTCTCCAAGCGCTCTTCAACATCGTCAAGCAATGCTCGTACATTGGGTTGACTAATCCCAGAAAGACTCACATTGGCTGCAATGGCTTTCACTGCACGATTAAGATCGATCACGACTTTCACGAGATTTTGATGTTCTTCATGTGTCGCACTCATTTGTTATACCACATCACATGGGTGAACATGGTGAGCTCCTCATCTTTCTTAAAACTTTCAATGCTCACTGGAATGTTTGTCAACTTGTCTCGCCATACATAATAGCCAAAGCCATCTGATGGCACGAACATACCACTTCGGACGTTGTCTTTAAATTCCTCAATGGTAAAGAGATCACCGATGTCTGTCAGCGGCTCTAACGTTAATTTGACTTTTTTCGGTTGGTTTGCCATCATGCCTCCGATGAATCTGGTCCTGCAATCTTCTCTGCTCTCATGAGCATACGATTTTCAAGTATCACTTTATCCACGACTTCACCGCACTGAATACATTTGAATGCATCAAACTTTGTGAAGAAATCTGAGATCGTGACGAATCGCATTTGACCTTGACAACGCGCACATGGCACAAATGTCATCGTATTTTCCTCACTTTATGATCTTCTTCAGCCGCTGCTTTTGCTTTCTCGACTGTATCGAAAATACCAAGCAATTCACGTTGATCAAGTTCTCGCATGGGCCAATACATCAGCTGCACACGCTCAACGCGAATCATCGATGATTTATGTTTCACGTTATTTGCCACGCTACTAATGGTATATCGTGGTGAGCCATCCAAATAACCCCATACACGAATGCTCACAACACGAGATTCACTATCTGTGCGTTCCCACCGTATGGATGCGTTCTTTTCTTTCATCTCGCGTCTCCATAACGGCGCGTCTTCATCGTTGCTCAACTTTAAGTTCGCTGCGATTTCCCTTCCACGATAACTTCTCTTTGACATACCTCACCGCTTTTTCTGCGCATCAAGTTTTTTGAGCAATGTCTTTGCCATGCGTGTGCCATTCATATACATGTATGAACGACGATTTTTCAATTTCATTGAGCTATATTGTGCTTTCATCGTGTCACCTCACTATTCGGCGCATCGACAAATCCTCCACGTCCACCAACAGCGCACAACATCTTCGTACAGCCATGCTCATCCACAGTTGCCCATGTTGTGCCAAGTTCTGGTGGACATGTATAACGTGGTTGCACAACTGGACAAGGTGCTGCGCAACTTGTTAGCAATGCACCACTCAATATCATGTAGATAATTCTCATCTCATCCTCTTTTCCCAAGTATTTTATAATTCTTCTTTCGTGATGCGCGTGCAATCTTTCGCTTTCGCACTGCCTTCTTCCAATGGCGACGCTTATGCGTTCGATCACCAATCATAAACTGACTTCCAGAATGAAATGATGCGTACGGATCCATCGCATTGAACAATGATTGAAAACCTCCAAACATCATACGTCTTCTCCTCCTTGTTATGGCCGCTTTCCAGCTTCTAAAATTGGTAAGTTTGCTTCTGTTGGCACGTAAATTACGGTATTGTTATCTTTCTCGCTTAACCCATTGATCTACAGATATCGCAAATACAACTCATTATCTTTGAGGCTATCACCAATAATCTTATTGGCTTTTGCCACACCTTCAGCTCGAGTAACTTCCGCATCTGCTAATAATTGCGCAGATTCTTTCTTTGCGATCGCAGCTTGTACGGCAACTTGCTTGGCATATTTCTGCTTTTCTAATTCTGCCTCGCCATTAAGTCGTGACGAATACACCATATATTGTGGGCATCCCCATAACGTCCCAAATCCAATCACCATTATCATCATGGTAAATAATACCCATCCAGTTCCTTCACTCATTCTCTTCTCCATTCTTTTCTACGATATTTGTGAATAACGTATACGCACACAACATCCCAAATGGAACTTGGCACAAGCCAAATACAATGGAAATGTATATCTCATGCATGAAGAATGCTGTTGCTTGTGCGATGATCAAGACGATCGACCCCACCAAATGTTGAATGGTATATCTCATGATTTTTCCTCTAGTGGAGGATAGCGTCGATCAAATCGCCCTTCCGCAATACGATCATATAAGATGCTTCTCTTATGCACAAGCAAATCTTCAATGGAATAATTTTCTTGTGTTAACATATGTAACATTGAGAGACACACGATGATCACATCAGCGATTTCTTGGATCATCTGTTCTCGTTCAACGACAGAGGCTGTCGATGAACGTGCGACAGCTACAGCTTCATTCAACTCACCTACTTCTTCACCGAGTTTTCGTAAATGAGCCGGCATATTTGGTGGTCGACCATATGCCTTTAACGCATTGATAATCTCTTTTTCTCGTTGTGACATACCCGTCGGTTTGATGTATCTTTCGCTCATCATACCCTCATGTTATCATCTGTTCATGATGAATTACTCGCATATGGAGATTGTGCAACTTATTAAATGCTTCTGCATCTGCACCTCGTACGAACATCACAGCCAGTTTCGGCTCTAATGTCCATGTGAGTAAGCCGTATCCAAGCGTTTCATGGAGTCGAATGTACATTTGACTCGTCTCATCGAAAAGCACATAACCTCGTTCGACTGTTGGCATTATGTTACCTCATCAGATAATTCAATTCGACGCGTCTTACATTACTCCCAACTTACCCGCACACTCATCACAACATTGATGATATTGGCCATGTTGATCCGTCCAACATGTACGTGTTGCCGTCCGCCCATTACATTCACTACAGCGAAATTCATTCTTCGAAGAAAATGTCGTTGTGACGATACCTCGATAGGCGTCTGTGATTCCATCGCTCATAAATCATCCAACGCTTTCTTTCGCGTAATGATGTCTCGCATCGAAGCCTCCAATCTTCTGATGCTCTCCTCATAACGACGAACTTCTTCATTACAGACATCCACTTCCATTTCGGCAGCCAAGATCTTTTCTTGCATGTGTTGGATATCTGCTCTTCGATCCACTGTGCAATCTGTCGCGTAATGCGCACAATGTGTTTGCATCCATGCTGTAACTTGTCTTGTGCGCATCTCATCTCCTTATGTGCGACAATATTTCTTCCGCCCTCGTTATTAACAATCGTGGATGATGTAATGTCATGTTTTCAATATCTTTTGCAAGCGATATTAATGCACGCACAACCTCTTGTGGATCATCCATTTCCGCACAAACATTATAACATGCTGCAATGCGTTCAGCAGTGTCTTTGTTAAAACCACAGCCTTGATAAAATGTTCCCTCTTTAAATCCATACGTCTCACATGTTGTATGTGGACATCGACATTGCCGTACTGTTAATCGAGATTCAATTGTACGTGTGGGCATGAGAGCAACTCCGTTTGTTTGTCAAAATACTTCATCAGACTATCTGCAAGATCAGGCTCACCGCCAAAAAGAATCAATGCGGCAAGTAAGAGAATCAATGCAAACGATCCTAATATCGCTTCAATCACTGTACTCATGTGTTATTTCCTCGCAATTAAGATTGCAATACCCACGACGCTCAAGAAAAATAGTGAAATTATAACGCTCACAAAATCCCATTCAGTCATCCCTATTCCTTCATCTTCTTGCGGTACTGTAGTAGGGCAATTTGGTTGCACCTTGGAATTTCAGGTAATGGCCCGTCAGCATGTTCATACCTCACAAACGCAAAATCACTTTGCTCTAATATCTCCCCCTCCACCTTCGGCAAGGCTTTGATCAGCACCCTCACGCGCTCCAACTCGGCTTGGAGGTTGGCACGCTGCTCCAACGCTTTACCAAGCCATGACCATTCTTCACTGAGAGCTGGGCAATTGTCCTGCCCATACTTACACGCATTAACATTCTCTCCGAAGTTGCAGTGCGATAGATGGACATCTAACTTCTTCGCCGCATCTCGCTCCTCCTTCACACGCTCCAACTCAACCTTCTTTAACCTTTCTTGTTGGTCTTTATAAAACTTCACCATTCTCAATTTTGCCTTTGCAGTGATTTGTCGCAATGATCGTACATATGTTACGATATGCATCTCACATTCTGTGCAAACTGTAAGTCCTTCACTTCCACTTACATATAGATTGATATGACGAACATGCTCACAACTTCCACAAATGTCGCATTCACCATGCATCATGTTTCCTCTCTTCCCTTCATGCGCTCCAACTCGGCGTGCACCCCCTCTACAGTTCTTACGGCCAGCCCAATATCGTTGAGTGACAGTCCTTCATCAATAGCTGCCAATATCTGGTGCAACTCCGCCGTGCGTTGGGTCGTTATGGCATAGAGCGATCTCAGTTCTTTTTCCAACAAACTTGCTTGACACGGCCATGGTAAGTCGCAGCTATAACACGTCGGTACGTCATGTCTCTGACTTCGCTTTGTTGTTTTGGCATGACTTATATAACTTGCAGGCGGTAATGCGCTATGCACAGGATACGTCGTGAGTGTCTTTATTTGCGACTCCAACTCCTGCACTCGCGCCTGCAATTGCTCAATCTGCTTCATGTGCTCATGGCGTTCATCGATGTAAGTGCGATTATCTGCCTGCAACGCCGCAATGGTCGCCTGGGCGTCGGCAAGCGTGGTGTTGATATAGAAATCATCGTCATCATGCTGAACGGGAATCGTCATCTTCGGACATCGTCCTTTCGAGCACATATCCCCAATTCGCCTGCGCGATTCCTCTAACCGATCATTCAACGGCTGCTGGCGTATGCGTTCCTTCAATTCGTCTGTTCGCGCCACGTCACACCCTCCAATAATTTTTCATAAAACGCTGTGCTTCTCTCAATCGCCATGCATTGAGTATTTTCACCAATACATATTCATTATATGCTGTATGTGTTTTATAGAGCTCTTGTGGCGTTGGTTGAAAGCCATAAATGATCGATAATGCGAGCGCGATACCTGGACTTCGACTCACACCAGCTTCACAATGAATCACCAATCTCGTGATATGGTAGTTCTTCTCAAGACTATCGACAAATTCAATGATCTGCGTTGCGTGCGTATCTTGCATCAAGCCATGCTCATATGGTAGAAGCGCCTCATGCTTCTTCTGACTCCAAGCTAAATACGGGTTGATATCATGAAATTTCAATGAGATTATTGTCTGATGTTCTTTTAATATTGTTGGGTGAACGCCATTTGGCGATGTCACACTAATCACAGCATCTGATGGTAAGATCCGCACTATGCGTCTAATGATCGCATCCTCACTACACACGATCATTGGTAGCTTCTGTGCACCATATCGTATCATCTCACGCATCACAATCTTTGCGCGTTCGAACTGACCACCAATGGTATACCATCGACAATATGGTTGATGCGTATGTGGTTGATAATACCCTTCCCCATTATAGCGACAATATGTGCACGGTGATGCGATCATATTCATTGCATTGGCAAGCATCTCACCCTTTTCCATAGCCAAATCCTTTCCTCCATAATCCTTTGAAGCGCGTCACTTGCACAACACGCTCACCATCAAAACTGAACTTCGCCCCACAAAAGGGACATTGTAGCACGTAAAAGGAATTCGTTGGTGCAGGTGCGGCGATTTTCTTGTGGCATCGCCAGCAGGTAAATGTATCCATCATGAATCCTATTATATAAATTTTTATTCGTTGAAAACATCAAATATTCATCTGCATTCATCAATTACTCATCAATCTCCATTATGGAATGTGAGCAATTTAATGGCATGCTGCACATCGTTCACATCTTGTTCCATAAAGCGCATCACATCAGCCATTGTTCCTTTGATTGTTCCAGTGGTATGTCGCGCAACGATATTCTCTAAGATCTTTGTTGCATTGGTGTTCATATTCTCTAGCTCTGCATTTTTCATTTTCAGTCGACAATACCCACAGCGCCACCATGATTCTTTTCCACCAGCGACCATACGTATGGCATTTGGCGCATCTGCTTCACATGTTTCAAAATTCCCACCGAAACACTCATCACAAACAAACGTCTTTCCATCTCGCATGGTTTCAAGAAGTGCATCAGCAGTATTACGCATACTCTCTGCGAGATATTTCATTACTGGAAGATCCATACATCTCACCTCTATTTAATACATATCAACGCTAATTTCACAATACATTTGGTCAACTCATCGATTTTCGCGTTTGCATCTTTCAATGCATGATGTAACTGTATGTGTTCTCCTATCATTCCATTCGCATCTAATAGGAGTTTATTGATTTGCTCACGCTGTTGTGCTACCCTTTCTTGTGCTTCTCTCAATTCTTTTTGTGATACTCTCACACATTCTACATCAATGAGATGCTGTCTCGCCGCTTGTTGTAATGATTCTGGTATATCATCAACTTTCATCACTCTCACTGCATGTGGATGCAATGAAATATCCATTGACGCACCCTCATTCACAAGCCGATGTTTAAATACCCAGTAATACATGGCTATACTCCTCCTATCGCTTTCTCCGTCCGATTCGTCCACTGCTCTTTAACCATGCTTGTGTATCATGCGCATCTTGCGTAATTTTCTCGATTAGCTGGTTGAAGAGGCGACGTTGCGCCACGGTTTTAATCTTTTCCTGCAATGTATCTGTGACGAATAATACTTGTGCAAAGTTCTCACATTCCATATAGGAGCAGATCACATCTATACATTCTTCGACTGTAATATTTGGTGTGTCCATTTTTCCATTCTCCATGTCATATGGTAGAGGATTTCACGATCGTTCCATAGGACAGTTGCAACGGCAACCTCTATGTCTATCTCTACGTAATTACATTGTAAAATTATGTGTACTCGTCTCGACTTCTTCTGCAGCATTTTTTAATGCAGTACGGATAATCTCTTCCACCTCCTTTAGCGACGTATTATACACGGAAATCACCACACTCTTTAGAAAGCGTTGACTTCCATGATACTCTTGAATTTGAATTTTTACTGTTGGTGTCTTTGGTCGAGTAAGTCGCATCTCCGCTCCTATGGAATTGATGTGCAGAAACTGATGTCATTAGGATCTGCAGGATTCGCATTCGCCCAATTACCGAGTACGCTATTATTCTTGTGACGCAATTGAAAACAATGCCACCCGCTTACGGTGCCATTAATCGTCGTGTTTGTACCATTCGGTCCAACTGTTGTAATAAGCGTTGATGCTTGTGCGCTATTTGCCATCCAGATTTGGGTCTCCACATTCTTCGCATCCCAGCTTAATGTCATGGCTTTTCCATTGACAGTGAGCTTGACGTTGCTCATATCAGGTGCAACGACAACTTGCTCCACTGGCACGACAACGACTGTATTGATATTCGGTGGCACTGGTTTTACTGTATCAGTCTTATATGCACCTTTTACAGGTCCAGATGTAGCGCTGATATTCTTCGATTTGTCGAATGCGCTCAATCGAAACCATTTGACATTTTGCGTATACTGTGCCTTATACATATTGGTGCCAAATGGAATGTTATCGTTGACGATTGTCCATGGATCTCCACCAGTATCTGATGTTTCCAAGATATATCCCGCCATATCTGCTTCAGTATTTGGCGCCCATGTAATGGTATACTCAAATACCGGTGTTGGCACAGCATATGCGAGAATTGCTGCGTTGAGCACTCCGATTGCACATAACATACTATAGATCTTTAGCCGACGCATCCATTCACCTCCACTGGTACGGGTTAATAGCCACCTTCACAATTAAACATGCGTTCAAATCGAGTGAGATCTAACGTATGCACTTCCTCATCTTCACTATCAACGAATCGTTCAAGCTCTTCTGCTAACTCTTTCAACTCATCCATCGTCTCGCCCATTTGCTCGTATTGCGTCCGTATAGTCTCAATGCCATGCGTCACCACACAACTAATCTTTTTCATCTCATCGAATGTGATGTGATTTTTCGTTTGCTTATTTCGTCTCACCTCCTGCTCAAGTTTTTTGACGCGCGTTAATATCTTTAGCAACTCTGCAGCTTTTCCTACGTTATTTGCCATTATTTCCTCCGAAAATATGAAAAGATAAGAATGGCCGCGACAGCTGTAAAAATCACACCAGCTAATGCGCCATTCATAAAGATATACACATGTTGCGATGTCATCAATCCTGCCTCGGTATCCATATGCCTCCTATAGGTTAAGTGCTTTCTGCAACTCACAATCATCTGCATGCTTTTCAACGAGATACAATGTCTTCTCAACGCCATCAACAACAATGGGATATGGTGTGGCGCTCGTATGACACATCATACATCGATGATGTGGTTCTGAACCAATCGCCATACAATTCCGTATGACAGATTTTAGCTGGAGAATTTTACCTTTCAAAATACCAATGACTTCTTCTGGTGCGCGTTTTCCCATGTTACATCTCCTCTGGAATAACTTCATTAATCTTCACGATCCCATTGACTTTTAACACTTTCACCAATTTATACATGCCAATTTCGATCTGCTTATTCGCTTCCGCAAAATCTTCAGGTTTATATGACGCACTCCATGTTTCACATGCTGAAAATATTTGCGTGTTATCACGAATAAACATTACATCTGGTAAATCAGTCTCCGCTGATCGACTTATGTTCGAGCGTTGAAGATCGCGTGTGTGTTTGATCACAACTGGCTTTTTGTGCTTCATGTCGTTGTCTCCTGTAAACCCATAATGCGCGGATGGCGCTCAATGCCATGGCAACGAGAATAAATGTCGTGATGACAATCGGCCATGATGCAAAGATATTCATGTACGATTGCAACACACGTGAATCAATACCATTCACATGTCTACCTCCATTAGTGTGACTGTCCAACCATTGCGAGTGCGAGTGCGCACAATGCAATGACGATTCCGCTCCATACATACCTCTTGCTCATCATCCACAAGGCAATGCAGCCGAAGATGAATTGCACCACACTGATATATTCAATTGGCGTCATACGCCTCCTATTTGTAAAAGCTCTTACTTCCGATGAGCCCTACGACGAACATGAGTAAAATGAGTAACACAGCTGATTGCCACCAGAAATGATCGATCATATAGAGTCCAATGAAGAGTAGCATTGCCTGTATGAGCACCATACTCGTAAAGGCATTATTATTCTTCATACGTCGAGCTCTTTGCAAATCGCAATGACATCACGTAATGTGGTGCTTGGTCGATCATTCCATTTCCACAAACATGGTTCTTTGACTCGCATCGCCACTTTTCGTACGATGACTTCTGGTTCAATATTCTCATGTATCTTGTATAGTGATCCTATATTTCTCCCATACACGCGATGGATCGCACCGATCAAACAACACCCTGTGACATGCGGTGAGCGAATGTCTTCCACACGTCCAGCTGCATTGATCGACAACTCTCCCTTGATCCATCCGATCTGTCCATCTTCATAGAGTTGCCAGACGCGTTTGATGGGTTTTCGAGAAGGATTACTCAACGTATTCAGCACCTTCAACTTGCGAGATTTTGACTTTTCCGGTTGTGGACTTTGGCCGTTCGAAACGTACCTTCTCTTGGATGGCTTTTTCAGATTTCCGACGTTGGTGCTTGGCGAGTCTCGTTTCTGGTTCACGTTCATCATGCTCCTCCTGGATGATTTCTTTCATCTTCTCCATCTCAGTCTTTCTTGACTTCGTTGGTGCTTTCGCCAGTCGCAGATCTTTGAGCACTTTAATGACTTTTGGTTTGGCCATCATCTCTTCCGCTTTGGCCATTTCCAATGTCAGCATTTCATAACTCATCTCTTTCAGCTCATTGATGTTCGGTAATCGATACTTTCGCTCAGCTTTTTCTTCTTCCATGAGAATGGTATCAACATTTTTTACCGCACCTTTTCCAAATACCGGTGAACCACTCATCTCAG
>Ga0208695_1000612_pt1 | contig 36627 bp, 38 predicted proteins | sample AD_UKC111_MetaG_FD_184449 | JGI IMG/M metagenome (GOLD analysis project Ga0208695, IMG submission 184449) | Active sludge microbial communities of municipal wastewater-treating anaerobic digesters from Hong Kong - AD_UKC111_MetaG (SPAdes)... | ecosystem: Engineered > Bioreactor > Anaerobic >...
TGGGTGTTGGTGCCTACGCGCCATTCACGCGTGCTCGATCCGGGATTGCCGCCCAGTACTTCCATGCGCTCGGCTGCCGCAAACGGCACAAACGTTGCGCTCGTATCGAGACGCGGCGCGCTCGGGGTACAGGATTGGCTCTGCGCAAAGGCATTCGATCCTGTCAACATCACGGCACCGGACAACGCAACACCCAGCGCAGCCACGCCGCGCTTCAGCAAACGAACAAACACTGGGAACCCCGGATTTCTAATGAATGGTTGATTGTTGGCTGTTGTCGGGCGGTTTGCGTCTCTCTATATGAGGAGACGAACCTGTTATTCGTGATGTAGCAGGGATCACCCCACCACCCATGCAAATTTTAGGCTGACGTCGTAAAAACCGACAAGCCAACGGCGCTTCGTTCAGGCTGCTGCATCTAACGGACGAAGCAGTGACGTTTGCTTGCAACAGCCACGCCTGGCGCACTATCAAAAATTCGATGGGCACCTACCACAATTGATAGGTAGCCCCAAGACAATTCAGAAAGCTGTTTCGGAGCACGGCGTCAGCGGACAGTCACACGATGCTCAATCGGCAGCGTGCCGATCCCACCTTCCGGTGCAGGATTCGGAGTAATGGCGAGCAAGCGAATCGAGACATCTTTGGCTCGCAGCAACTTGAACGACACATTGAGCACCGTACCCGAACCTTGCGCGGTACCGCTCGTCCTGGCAATCTCGATAAAGGCGCGCCCCGCCGCCTGATCAATCTGCGGCTTGAATTGCGTCGTCCCACCCTGACGCAAAAAGTCACCTTCCGATGCGCCAGCAATCTCGACATCCTGCGCATCGAAACCAATCAACATCGGAATCGAACTCACCTGTGCACTCGATTCTGCGGACAGGGTTAGCGAGACCGTATCGCCAACCCGCGCGTCATTGGGGCCACTCCAGGCCACTCGAAAGCGCGCCGGGGACGCGCCCGGTGGCTGTTCCGCACGCGTCGTCTCATTGGACGACGGCGTGGTCGACAGGCTTGCGGACGACGGGGCGACGGGGGGCACAGTAGAGCCAGCCGGCGATGTCGCCGGCGCAGACAACGGCGTGGTTGGTGAGACGGTCGCGGTACCACTGACCGAGGGCGGCGGCGCATTGGTCGCCGGGCGATCCGGCGCGGGACGTTGCGGTGGCTGCGTGGACGATGGCGGTGGCACCGAAGCTCCCGACGGACGCGTGGACGACGACGCAGCGCTCGCGCTCGTAGACGCGGCGGCGGAGCGCGCGCCGAGACTCGACTCGGTCCCGGAATCGAACTCCGCACTCACAAGATCGGGGCGGCGCACCGAACGCAGTAACCGCGGTGTGATCGAGAGCACGATCTCCGTCTTCAGCGTATCGTCGCGCTGCGTACCAAACACGCGACTCAAGATCGGAAACTGACCGATCCCGGGGATCCGGTTCGCGGTGGTACGGTCTTCGTCCGAAATCAATCCGGCGAGGACTTGCGTCTCGCCATCGCGAAGCTTGAGTACCGTCGAGGTATTTCTCGTACCAATCTGATAGGACAGCGAACCGCTACGCGTTTGCACCTCGCGCACGATGGAGCCCACTTCGAGCGAGAGCTTGATCGCGACTTCGTCGTCGAGAAACACGGTCGGTTCGACATCAAGCTTCAGTCCGACGTCGACATAGGTCACCGAGTCAGACACAAAACCCGTCGCGGTACTGGTCGTGGTGATCACGGGCACGCGATCACCGATATGGATTTTTGCTTTCTCCTTGTTGCGAACCCGAATGCGCGGGTTCGCGAGAATGTTGGTATCGCCGCCTTCGCTGCGGCTGTTCACAATCAGATTGGACGGTGCCGTCGCCGTAATGTCGATCGTCCCAAAAAATTCATTCCTGCGCCGCGAATCGAAGTTCAGAATGTCGTAGAGCGTCAGCGGCGACCCGGTGGTTCGGGTGATGCCGACTGATAGTTGATCGGGCCAGCGCACGCCCAGGTCGGTGAGGCGCGTGCGTTTGATTTCCAGCACCTCGACTTCAAGCATGACTTCCGATTCGCCGATGTCCTCAAGCGCGATCAATTTCTCGGCGAGGCGCACAGATTCCTGGGTATCGCGCACTATCAGCAGATTGAGCTTTTCGTTGACGACGACATCGCGTGCTTTGAGAATCGTGCGCAAGGTGCTGGCGACTTGCTTGACGTCGGCGTGCGCGAGATAAAAACTGCGCACGACCAGCGGTTGGTAATCGCGTGCTTTTTGCGGGGTGTTCGGATAGATCAGCACCGAATTGTCGTTCAGCGGTCGCTGCTCGATTTGCTGGGTGAGCGCGAGCAGTCGTAGCGCCTCCTCCACCGTGGTGTCGCGCGCAACGATCGTCACCTTGGTATCGATCTTGATGTCTTTGTCAAACACGAAATTGAGTCCACTTGCGCGTGCGAGCACGTCGAACACACTCTTCAATTGCGCGTCCCGAAAGTCGAGCGACACGGGCTTGCGAAACGCCTCGGCCAAACGCGGCGCGACTTTCGGTTGCGCGGCGATTTTCTCGTTAATGCGTTGCCTAAGCGCATTCGCATCGCGCTGATTCGGGTTCTCGGCGATCACGGCACGTACTACCTCTTCCGCCTCACGGGTCTTGCCGTCCTTGAATTGCTGCTCGGCCTGCGCCATCATGCGTTGATGACGCACCTCCATCTCCAGCGCGCGGAGTCCCACGCCGGCCATTTGATTCTTCTCTTCGATCGCAAGCACCTGCTTGTAGAACACTTCGGCCTCGGCCATGCGCCCCAAACCACGCGCGGATTCGGCGCGCGCGAGCAAGCCATTGATCACGGTCAGACGGCGACTCGCCGCATAGATCTTGTACTCGGTGTTGCGCGGATCGGCCGCGATCGCGGCGTCGACTTTCTTGAAACCTTCATCGTAGACCCCGGCCTCGACGAGCGTTTTGCCCTCGCGAAACGATTGCCAACCGGCACATCCGCTGATGACGAGTGTCATCCCCAGCAGTACGAGCCAGCGCTGCACGGTGAGCCCGCGGCGACGGTGTTCTCTTGTTGTTGTGTGGATGCGTAGGGATGCCATGAGGATTACTTCGCGGTGATCGGCACGCTGAACGACTGGCCGTTGGGTTTGTGCGTGAGCGTGAGGGCTTCGACCGTGGCTGACTTGAACAGCCACAGATCGTCGAGCGCTTCGCCGGGGGCGACCACCTTTTCGAGGGAGGGATTGGCGCGGCTCAGAATGAAGAATTGTTTATCGCCTTCGCTGTAGAGACCCGCGAGTTTCCACGGGTTGGTAATCGGCGGCGGTACTGGGGGCAGGGGCGATGCTACGGGTTTCGGTGCCGGGGACGACGGAGGCGCACGGGGTGTATTGGTGCGCTCCGGCGGTAGACCACTTGGCGCGATCACAAATACGCCGTCCTCGGGTATCGTGAAGTTGCGCGGCCGCAACGCGGTGAGTGCGGGTCGCGATGCCTTGGCGCTCGCGCGATCACCGATGGCATTGTGCGTGGCGATCGATGCCGAGGAAGCGGGCCGCACAGCGGTGACGACGTCGTCCTCCTTCGGCAGAAAGACGGCCACTGCCGACAGGATGAGTGCGACGGCAAGGGAGCCCCAGAGCCAGCGTTTTGACGGGTTGGCGCTCGTCATCATGGCCGACTCCGAGGCGCTTCGGGGGGTGTTGCAGGTCGCGTGGCGCTACTCGCCGCAGGCGACGGCGATCGTGGCGCGACGTACACAACGAACCCGATCTGCGCATCAACCTGCACCGCGTCCGAGCGCTCGCGCCGGAAACTGAGCGATTCGAGGCCCAGGTAGGGCAGCGCGTTGAGGGTCTCGAGTGCAAAGCGGTGAATATCGAGCGGTTCGCCCTTGATCGGGTATTTGATTTGATAGCGAATGACTTTGGCGGCGGCGTCCTCCACCAATCGGTAGTCAGCACGCTGCAGATCGACGTTGTTTTCTCCCGCGATCTCAAAAATCCTAGAGATGATCTCGCTCAAGTCCTTGCGCTCCGGCAATGAACCCACGAAGTGTTCGAGATCGCGCTGCGTTTTGACGCTCTCGGGCAGCGCGACCTGCGGCAGCGGTCGCGTGCGCCACTGCCCAAGCTCTGCGGTCATCTGTTCGTGTTGTCGATGCAGGAGATAGGCGCCGATCGCGGCGGCCACGGAAAGCACGAGCAGGGTAGCGGTGATGGCATCCACCGCGTCGCGGCCGCGCAGCCACCAGCGCGTGTGCTCCTTCATGGTGTTCCACAGCGATCGCAGATTTACGGCGTGCATACGAGCTCCACCGTAAATCGATAGCGATGCGCGAAGCGCTCGCTCTGTTCGTGCTTGACCAAGGTGGCTTGCGTAAAGCGCGCATGTCGTGCGAGCGCTTGAACGTAACCCGTCATCGCCTCGCTGTGCTCGGCTTCGGCCTGCACGCGTAGCGTCTCGCCGCCGACATCGGTATCGAAGCCTAGCACGATGACCTCGTCGGGCGTCTCGGGGCGCAGTGCCTCAAGCAGTTGATCCCACGGCAAGTTCAGGTGTCGAACGACGCCGTTGAGCGCCTTGGTCTGTTCGGCCAACAGTCGCGTGGTCGTCGCGTTCTCCGGGGCTCGCGCAATCGGCGCATGACGCGCTTCGAGCGCTCGCAAGTCCGATCCAGTCGCCGCCCGTTGCTGCCAGAACCAACCTGCGACGATGCCGGTTGCCATCAAGAGCAGTAGTGCCAACGCGAGTCCAACGCGCCGAAGGGGACTGATCTCGACCCGACCGTCGCGCCACGCGAGCGGCAGTGTCTTCGGAAGCGATCGGTTCATGACGACGCTTCCCGGAAGAGCGGTAACGACCAATGCGCAGCCGAAGCCGCCGGCCTGGTCACCGGAAAGACTGATGAGCGCTGTATCCGAATCGCGTCGCGCGTCGCATCGTCGATCGTACTGTCGTCCGCACTGGTCGCGAGCAGCGAGGTCAACACGACCCGGGGCACACTCGCAACATCGGATCGATCAACGTGGCGACGCAGCTCGATGCGCCGAATATGCACGGCGATCTCGTGCAAGTCATCGGTCGGGATCGATTGCCAATGGGCGATCTGCCCCTCGACACAGCCCAGGAGCAACGCACACTGCGGCTCGAGCCACATGGCCCAACCGTCCGCTGGTAACTCGGTACGCAGCGACGTATAAGCACGCGTTACCCACGGTTGCACCTGCAGATCGGTCACGCGAGGGATCGCGGCGCGTAGCACACGGCTGAGCGAGGCGAGCCACGGCGTGCGGAGTGCGCAGGCGACCGCCATCGCGTTGGGGCCAGCCTCGAAGCTCGCAATCGACCGCGACGCCGTGCCGTAGAGACGTGCGAAGCTCGCCTGTGCGAGCTCGTCGCCCGAACGATCGAGTCGTCGTCGTCCTGTGGCTTGCTGCGGGAGTAGCGCAAACTCGACGAAGGCATGCGCGACGAGGATGTCGAGCGCGGCGCTCGATACCGGGCTCTCGTGGCGTGCACAGGCCGCGCGCAAGCCCTCCGAAAGGGCCGTCTCCAGTGCTTCGGGGGAGGAATACGGCACGACGATCGGGCGTTCCGACGCGTGCTGGTGCCCCAACCCGATCCGGTGCCGTTGAACGACCACGGCATCAGAAGCGACGAACACCTGCAGGCGATCAGTGCGCCAGCGTGACACGTTCGACTTCCTCCATCGTGGTTCGCCCTTCGAGCGCGAGCTGCGTCGCCGCGTGACGAAGTGGCACCACACCGCTCGCGGCGGCGACGCGTTTCAACGTGGCCAACGGTGCCTTCTCTGTAATCAAATGCCGCAATTCGTCGTTCACGAGCATCACCTCGGCGGTTGCGATGCGCCCCTTGTAGCCTGTGCCGCGACAATGCGAACAGCCGACTGCACGACGCACACGGATTGGGGAGCGCTCGGTCGGTGCGGCGACCCCATGACGTTGCAGGAGCTCGGCGATCGGCGTCGCATCGTCGACCGCGCAGTGCTCGCAAAGAATACGCAGCAGACGTTGCGCAACGATGCCATTCAATGCGGCCGAAAAGCTGTACGGATCGACCTCCATGTGCAAGAAACGGCCCAGTACATCGAACACACTGTTCGCATGCACGGTCGTGAGCACCAGGTGCCCGGTCAACGCAGCCTGCACCGCGATCTCAGCCGTTTCCGGGTCACGAATTTCACCGACCATGATGCGATCGGGATCGTGCCGCAGAATCGATCGCAGGCCGCGTGCGAAGGTAAGCCCTTTCTTGTCGTTGACCGGGATCTGCAGCACTCCGGGGAGTCGATATTCGACCGGGTCTTCGATCGTGACAATCTTGTCGAAGCCCTGGTTGATTTCGGTGAGTACGCCGTAGAGCGTTGTAGTCTTACCGGAACCGGTGGGGCCGGTCACCAGCAGCATTCCGTGCGGAAGATTGGCGAGCTTGCGAATGCTCGCTTTAATCTCGCTCGACAGACCCAATGTATCAAGCGTCAAGGCTTGCTGAGATTGCGTGAGCGCGCGACGGTCGAGCAGGCGCAACACGGCGTCTTCACCGAAAAAGGAGGGCATGATCGAGACGCGCAAATCGATATCGCGACCGTTCACGCTGACACGAAAGCGCCCGTCTTGTGGAATCCGACGCTCGGCGATATCGAGATCGGCCAGCACCTTGATCCGCGATATCACTTCTTCGCCAAGTGCGAGTCCCGATACCTCGCCAGCCTTGCTCAAGATGCCGTCGATCCTTAGCTTGATGTTGAGGCCTTCGGCTTCGGTTTCGAGATGGATATCGGAGGCCCCGAGCTGCAGCGCATCGAAAATCGTCGAGTTCACGAGGCGCACTACTGCGGAGCTATCTTCCGACATGGCCACGACACTGAGCTCGTTTACGGCCTCGTCGTCGGCGCTTTCATCGGTGAGGCCATCGAGCGCCTCCATCGCTCGGTAGCCGCGCTCGAGCTGCGACAAACGAAGCTCCAGTTCACCCGGTGCGGCGAACGCAAACTGCACCCGCACGCGACCAAGCCGATGCCGCACCCAAGTCTCGATATCGTTGTCGAACGGGTCGTCGAGTACCGCAATGAGTGGTGGATCGCTGTCTGTCGATGGCGTTGCTTCGAGCGCAGCCGTCGTCGCCGGTGCGTTCGGCGCAGAGCCTTGCACCACGAGCAATCGCCGCGCGCGACACTCGGGATACGCCACCAGATCGAAGCGCGGGGTGAGGGTTTGCAGCTGCGTGAGCGACAGTGCGTCGTAGCCAAGTGCCGTCGCCACCTGTCGCGTCAGCGCATCTTCATCGACACGCTCGGCGCTGTCGGCAGACGCCAGGGCCGTAAACTCGGCGAGCGTCCGCTTATACGCCGAGGCCCACGACTCGCCGCGACCAAACGCGCTCTGTCGCGCCGTCTTCAATTGTCCGAGTAGCGTGTGCATGGTCGTCGTCCTCAGATTAAAACGACGACGCCAGATCGAAGATCGGCAAATAGAGGAGCACCACTATGCCACCGATCAGCAAGCCGAGCAGTGCCATCAAGAGCGGCTCGATCACCCGCGAGGCATAGTCGATCTGCCGCTCGAGTTCCTCTTCATGGAATCGAGCTGCACGGCCAAACATATCGGCGAGTTGCCCGGTGCGCTCACCGGTGCGAATGAGGCTGTCGGCAATGGCGGTCGAAAGCCCCGTCTCAGCGAGCGCTTCCGACATCGACTTGCCCGTAGCAATCTGTCGCTCAACTTCGTCTAGGGCGCCGCGCTCCAGCGGCAGCAAGAGTTCGCGCACTTTCGGCAGCGCCTTCGCAATCGGGATACCGGCTTCGAGCAAGAGCGCTAAGGTCCGATACATGCGGCTCAGGCGGAACGTTTTGCTCGGGCGCGCGAGAACCGGCACCGACAGGATTGCCTGCACGAGGCGTTCGCGAAGCGTGCGGCGACGCGCGGCGAGCGCCACGAAAGCCGTAACGACCCCGAGTACCACGAGCGCGACCGCGCCGTGCTGATTCAACCAGCGACCGAAGCCGAGTAACAGCATCGACAACCACGGAAGATCGCGACCGGTCGACTCGTAGACCGCCGAGAATCGCGGCACCACAAAGCCGATCAGAAACAGCGACACGGCACCGCCCACAGCGAGTACGATCGCCGGATAGATCAAGGCTCCGACCACCTTTCGACGCAGCGCGATGAATTGCTCGGCGTAGGTAACAAATTTTTTAAGCGCTGCGGGCAAGCTACCACTCGTCTCCGCCGCGCGCACGGTCGCCACAAAGAGCGGCGGAAAGACCAGCGGCGAAGCCTCGAGGCAATCGGAAAATCGTTTGCCTTCGTTCATGCGCGCTTGCAGGATCACAAGCACGTTGCGCTGACCGCGCCGTACGTCTTTGCGCACGAGCGTGGCGATCGCCTCGGGCAATTTGAGCCCCGCATCGAGCAGCGACAAAAGCTCCTGCACAAAGAGGATCAAGTCGAACGATTTCGCCGCGTCGGCATCGCTCAGGGCATCGGACGCGCCTTTGGCGGCGGCGCCGTCCGCGGTTTCCACGCGCAGCACCGTCCAGCCTGCCGATTGCGCGTGCGCCATCGCATCGGATGCGCTTTCGGCCTCGATCAGCACCGAATCGGCAGGCGCACTGCCACCGATCGAGCGGGGTGTCGCCATCTGACCCACGATTCGAAACTGCATGCCCGCTCCGACTCGATCGCGGCTAGCGCGTCACATCTGCGTTATCGTCGGTGCCACCGGGCTGACCGTCCTTTCCGTACGAAATCAAGTCGAATTCGGCGCGCTCACCGGGCGAGCGATAGACGTACGGACGGCCCCACGGATCGTTCGGCACTTTTTTCTCGAGATAGGGGCCGCGCCATTTGCCGTCGCTGCCGCCCGGGGCCGTGACCAGCACCTGCAACCCTTGTTCAGAGGTCGGATAGGTGCCGACATCGAGGCGGTACGCGTCGAGTGCTTTGGCGAAGGCCTCGATTTGGGCTTTGGCGACTTTTTGTTCCGACTTGCCTATTTGCGAAAAAAAGCGTGGTGCCACGAAAGCAGCGAGGAGTCCAATGATGACGAGCACTACGAGCAGTTCGAGCAAAGTGAAACCTTCATCGGTGAACCGGAACAGCACTCCATGTTGCCGACCACCGGTGTTTGCGCATTTTCGTGGCAGTGTTGTCGCTCTCATGATCATCCCTAAAATTTGAAAGTGCCCTCGTTCACGCGCCACGGGCGACTCGTGAGTCTCGGATCGTCCGCGAGTTCCGGTGGGGACGTGAATCGCCACTCGTGGTAGCCGCGCTTGCCTTCGAACGCGCGGTCTTGCCACTCGAAACCCGCGCGTCTAAACGGTTCGCGCTCTACGAGCGAGGCGACCCCGACGATGCGGTCACCGACCAGCAGCAGTTGCCAACCGCTCTCGTTGCTCGCCGCGCCCATTGGGTCGCGGTAGAGCTTACGAAGGTTCGGTCGTGGCGAACTCGCATTGGGCAGCATCAGCAAGGCTTCAAGCTGTTGCGGATACTGCCCGGCGACCTTCAGGTGTCGAGCAATCGCATTGCGGTACTGCTGCCCGACCCAGAGCAGCTCCGCTTCGCGGTCGCGCGCGTTCGCCGTATCCCAGCGTTTGCCGACATAAGCAAGGCCAATGCCGGTGGCCACGACCAGCCCCAGGACAGCGAGCAATGCAAAGCCATGCGTCGCGTGCGACGCACGTGGGGGGCGGCGACTAAAGCGCTGAGAGTGGGCGGCCATCGTTGGTATTCCCGGCGGCGTTACTCTTGACGTCAGCGACGGTGCCTTTTTCGTCACCCGCGGGCGGAGCGGTGAGCCAGCGGTCGTTCGTTTCGGTATACGGATCGATCGGTACCGCCTTGAGATAGCGCTTCTCCACAAGTTGCGTGAGTGAATCCGGATAGACGCCGGTATCGGCGCGATACTGATCGATCGCTTCGCGCATCACCTTGAGGTTATCGCGAAGGGTCGTTTCTTTGGCTTTCTCGAGATGACCGAGGAAGCGCGGCGCGGCGAGCAACAAAAGCACCGTGACGATGGCGAGTGCCATCATCACCTCGATCAAGGTGAAGCCCATTTTCGATTGGCGTTGCGTGCGAAGACGACGCGTGAATATCCTCGTCGCCTCCACTACCATTCCCGATAGGCGACGCCGTTGAGACCGACCTTCGGAGACCGCGAAAACACGTCGAACACGTCCTCGCCTTCACCCGGCGAGTCGGGCGCGCTCGCGTAAGCGCGGAGCCCCCAGGCGGCACTGGTGTCGGTGGTTGCTCCCGCGCGATCAACGCTCATCGGATCGCGCGGAATGCGGCGCAGGAAGTAAAGCTTCTTTGGGGTGGGACTGCGTTTGTCTTCAACGCCATCGACCAATTCCTGTAAGGTTTTGGGGTAGCCCGAATCGCCCGCTTTCAGCACAATGCGCCCCTCTTCCGTCGCGCGCTTGTAGGCATCGATCGCCCCGCGTAGCTCACGCAATGCAATCCGGAGCTCACGCTCGCGTTCGCGCTGCTCCATCAACTGCAGCGAGGGTGCGGCGGCGGCGGCGAGCACCCCCAAGATCGCAAGCGCAACGATCAGTTCAATCAACGAGAAACCCGACACCGGCGCCCTGGGGGCACCCCAATCAATGCTGCGTTCGCGGTGCGCGATGCCCCCCATGACAACCACTCCGGCTTACGGACAACCGGCCGTCGGCAAGTTCGCAAAGGTGACACTTAAGGAGGCGCTTGCCGAGCCGTTCGTGAAGGCAACGACATAAGTTCCGTTCGTGGCGCCCGAGGCCGGTCGCACGGTCACGGTGCTGCCGCCGATGGTCACAGTCACTTCGCGCGGAGCGGCGAAGGTACTGATCGTGCCGGTGTACACCGCAGAGGCGCTGCCATTGCAACTGGTCACCGTCAACGACGACGGCGCGATCGCAGGTGGCGGATCGGTTTGCGTCCCTTGGCTGATATCGATGGCGAGTTGCACCACGACCCCTTGCGCATCCGACACCGGGATTTGAAACGACTGCGTAGTGGCGCAGCTGGCGGTTCCGCTGGTCGTGACACGGAATCGATCTCCGGCTTTAACGACGCGCGACGGCGTCACGGAGAATCCCAAAGGCACCGTGATGTCATAGGGTGGCGCGCCACCGAACACAGCCACATCGGCCGTTCCGCCGCCGCAGACCCCCGCACGCGGTCCCGTAAACGTCACCTTGTTGGGAATCAAACTCAACGCTCGCCCACCGATCGAGAAGGCGAACACACGGACGTCGTTCGAGAGCAAATCGGTCACTTGCAGCACGGCGGGCTGCGTGGTCGCGCCAGGGTCTGCACGAAGGCTCGCGAGCGCTATGCCGCCACCATCGGTTGCCGCCACGACATTCCCCGCAAACTGCGTCAGGTTGGGATCGGTTGCGAATTGAAACGCACCTTGCTTGACTTCGAACCGCATCGGTCGATTGGCGATTGCGCCCGCTAATCCAGAGACCTTGACGGTGACCCGCGCAAACCCGCCGGCGCACACGGTGCCCCCGTCCGGACAACGCGCAACTGATCCATCGGCTCCGGGTGAGGGCAGCACGTCCAGGCTAATCTCCCGCGTGAGCGCACTTGGCTTCACTTTGACGTTGGCGCTGATCTCCACGCCCGCCGTGTCGCGAACGATTATTTTTGCGGTCGTTTCGGTAGCGACCTGATTGGCGTAGAACGCGATCCTTCCGGTGTCGGCACCACTCAGAATCGTGATGAGACCCGGCGAGTCGGTCGTGACCTGGAACGGCGCGCGTCCGCCGCGCACGAGCAATTCGGCGGCACTATCGCCATTGACGTTGATGTCATTGGGCAACAGCGAGAATGGCCCTGGTTTAACCGTAATCGCCGTCGTCGCCTGCGCGTTCGAGGCGTCGCGAACGATCAACGCAATCGGCGTGTCGGCGGCCACAATTCCCGCTGTCACGCGAACTTGACTATTTTGCAGGTCATCCACCACCGTCAGCGTTGAATTCGACGCAGTCACTAACGCAAACGGTCTACGACCACCGATCAAACGGACCGTGCTGCTTTCGCCGCTCTGGAGCGACAGTTCTTTGGGCGACAATTCGAATGTGACCTCGCCACCACCCGCATCGCCGGCGCCGCCAGTGCAGCCGACCGCCAACAGCAGCGTCGCTGTGAAAAGAAAAACGGCAGACAATAGGCTCGAGCCACGCCACGACCGTGGAACGAATCGTCGATTCATGAAAAAACTCGAAAACTTGTGGATTGCCCCACATTTTAGGGTCACGATCGCCGCTGTCCAAAACAGCCGTACGGAACGGCGGCAGGCTTGATCGGGCGCAGGTTCTGGACGGGTAGACGGTGTTTTCGGTTTCGAGCCCCCCTGTGCTGCCCAGATGCTATCCAACGCTGCGCAAAGGCCAAGTCGCGTGCGGCGACACAGGCGGATCTGGCGACACGGCGAACGGTTCGTCGATCCTGGCCTGCAGATCGCGGTGCGTGAAGATATCTGTGCGCAGCAGCGCCATCAGGTTGGCCATGCCCCCAGCCGAAGCGCGAGCACAGCGGCAGCTGAATGCAGATCAGTGCTGTCCAGATCTGCGTCTTCGCGGCGTTGTCGGAGTTGCCCACGAAGCTCTTGATCTTCAGGTTCTGCTTCAGCGCCTTGACGTGGAGTTCGATCTGCCTGCGGTCCTCGTAGATGGCCGCGATCGTGAACGGGCTCAGGTTGAGCTGGTTGGTCACGAACACCAAGGTCTCGCCTGCGTACTGGAGCAACACCTCGCCGCGGCGCTGTGTGTAGGGGCACTTGTCGGCCGCGCGTTCGCCGCTAAGCCGTACAATCTCGTCAGTACACCTTTGCCATTGGGCGCGAGCAGGCGTCGCTCGACGACCGCGTAGCGCGCATCGACCTTCATGCGGGTGACGAAGCACACGCCGTGGGCACACCAGCGCCCGAAGATGCGATAGCCGTTGTAGACGCGGTTGTCCGCGTTGATCGTGCCCGGCGCGAAGCGTAGTTGCTGCGCGATCTTCACCTCGTACACGGCGCCGTTGGTGACGATGCCGAAGCACGGCAGGTACGGGTGAATTCTCTACGCCGCATTGACACTGCTATCGGGTCTATCTGGCGCAGGTGCTTTCGCGCTGGTTGCCGCGTTCGTGCAATTACCCGAGGCCACCAACGAGCTTTTGCGCTCATGGCGCTGATGCGGCGCAGCACTCACCGCACCAGCCGACGCCCTCCACGACCTGGATCAAACTGCCGCTCTCACCACGAGAAACACCATTCCTCGCTCTACTATCAAAAGCGCTCTTCTTGCATGAATTCGGTGGAGCGGCGCCCGCAGTTGGCGCAATGCACGCCCGTGGGGGCTGACACGGCCCCCATCGGAGCTCAGTCAGACCACCGTAGCCCGAAAACCTCGTCATACCCAACTTCGCCTCGCCACAAGCCCCGTCCGCCAATGAAATCGATGGCTCGTTCGGCGTCGCCTTATTCGAAACGCTGGCGAGTCCGGAATTTCCCAACGCAGCACACAACGTAGTGTTTATCGGTGGGCCGGGGGCGGGCAAGACTCATTTGGCGACGGCGTTCGCTTCGTCTCCACGGTCAATCTGGTTAGCGCACCGGAGGCGGAGAAAACGCAAGGCAATGCCGGCAGTCTGGCGATGAGTTTGGCACGCCTGGACATCCTGATTCTTGACGAGCTCGGTTACCTGCCGTTTACTCATACCGGTGGCGCACTGCTGCTTCACCTCCTGAGCAAACTCTATGAGCACACCAGTGCGCTGATGACCACCAACCTGACGTTTACCGCGTGAGCCGCCGTGTTCGGTGACGCAAAGATGACCACGGCGCTGCTGGATCGTTTGACCCACAATTGCCGCGTCGTGGAAACCGGTAACGAGAGCTACCGCTCCAGACACAGCAGCGCGCAAGGCAAATCGCGTAACGGTGCACGCGAGCAGTCACGGCGCAAGAGTGCGTCAGCGATCGTCGCAACCTAGATGCGGCGGCGCGCCAACGCGCGTGCCGGTAGCATATTGGCGATGACCGTTCGAGGAATCGCAGCCATTCCGTGCTCGGCGAATTCTCACAAATAAATCTCTGCAAAACCAGATCAGTTAGTCATTGCAGCATGATATCCGCGCTCAGGCGTGTGAATTTCAATAGCCAATTCACTGTATCTTGTCCGAACGGCGCGTGAAATTTGAATTGGTGCAAAGGCCGGGCAGGACGCCGAACGCATGTCCAATGTTGTAGGCGCCGTCACTCAAACCGCACATGACGAGAGTAGTTTGGGCCTTCATGCACGATGGAGCTCATCCACGCGACCGTTCTCGTCTTGTCTTCGGGCCTACCAAATCAGCCGGGATGGCGTGGGCGGTCGGCCACGTGAAGAGCGCTTGCGCACGGGCCGGCCAATCGCGAGCTATACCGGCCACTTCAATCCAATGCCTCCGAAGACTTCTTGTAGTAACGTTGCTACATTCTTCTGCATCCCGTGCATCAGCCGTGCCGATCAAAACCATTTCAAGTCGCGAATTCAATCAGGCCGCCAGCGAAGCCAAGCGTGCAGCGAACCACGCGACGGTGTTCATCACGGATCGGGGCCGGCCGGCGCACGTGCTGATGAGCATGGCGGAGTATCAGCGGCTCACCCAGCAGCGGCGAAGCATTGTGGAGGTACTTGCCATGCCGGTACTCGACGATGTTGACTTTGTGGCCGAACCGCTCACGCTCGGTCTTCGCCCGGCGGATTTGTCGTGATGTACCTGCTCGACACCAATGTGGTGTCCGAGCTGCGCAAAGTACGCGGTGGCAAGGCGGACCCGAATGTCGTCGCCTGGGCCGCAGCGGTCGACGCGAATCAGCTCTTTCTGTCGGTGGTCACGACTCTGGAACTGCAGCCGGGCGTGTTGTCGATCGAGCGCAAGGATGCGCAGCAAGGCCGCGCTGCTTCGAGCCTGGCTTGAACAGCAGGTACTGCCCGAATTTGCGAGTCGCACACTGGCGGTGGATACCGCGGTGGCGTTGCGCTGCGCAGGCCTGCACGTTCGCGCCCGCCGAAGCGAGCGTGACGCGCTCATCGCCGCCACAGCCTTGGTGCATTCGATGCCGGTGGTGACACGCAACATCGGCGATTTTGAGTCGACGGGTGTGTCGTTGATCAATCCGTGGGATTCCTGAACACGAGTGAAACACTGATCATTGCTGACGGCGTCCCGCGGCCATGAATTGCTGTTCTTGATCACTGCCACTGCAAAGGCGACGCCACTGCCGGCGCTGGGGCGTTGTCGACAGGTCACCGGGCGCGCGACACGGATCATCCTGCCGCTGCCCCTCCCCCTCACCGCTCAACCTGCCCCACCCTCAATCCTCCACGACCGGCACAATCACCTTTCCGTAGTACGCCGCCGTCACCGACGGCCGCGCGTGCCCGAGCTGCTCACTCACCGCACGCTTCACCAGATCAGTCAGCTCCGCCAGACTCAAGCCGCTGGCCGCTGCTATGCGTTCGGCCTCGGCGCCACGCAGACCGCCGTCCACTGCACCCGCATGGAAGCGCGCCACGAAACCCGCCGCTTCCAGCTCCCGGTGGGCAAAGGCATGCCGCATGCTGTGTCCGGTGAAGCCAAGCCCCGTACGGGTGAATCCCGCCTTCTTGCACAGCGTCTGGTAACGATACAGATCGCGCACCAGCCCCGTTTGCAGCTGTCGCTGCCGGGGTCGCCCCGCCACGGTGGTGCTCGGCACCTGATCCGGCTGCAAGCCCATGGACTGCTTCACCAGCGTCTCACACGATGACCAGCCCAGTGACTGCCGGCGAGACTGCGCGAGCGTCAAGCCCGCCACGCGACCACGTTCCACCAGGAAATCACGCACCTGCAGGATGGCCTGCATCTGCCAGGGTCCCTGATTGAAGCAGACCACTCGCGGTCGTCCGCCTTTTGAGCCGCGGTTGTGCGCCAGCCGCCAGTAGGACCGTATGTCGTCGCGTGCGTGGGTAATGGCGCTCGGGGCGTCCACGCCCCAGACCATGGCCTGCCAGGGCCGTGCCTGGAGGGCCTCTTTCTCGCGCAGACCGAGCGCGAGCTGCAGCAGGATCAGGTGCCCAAACGTGCTGTCGACCGCCATCGCACGATGGACCACCTCCTCCCGCTCCATGCCCACACCACGCGGTGAGCGATCCCGCTCCGCGCATTGGTGGCGCACCATCGAGCGCTCACCAAAGGCCGCCTGATAGTCGTGCGTGCCGCGCACCAGCCCTGGACGACCCAACACCGCCCCCCACCAGGAGAGCACCATCAGGCGCCCCTGCACGGTACTCGCGCTCAAGCCCTGCGCTGACCACATCCGGCACAGTGCTTCGACGTGTTTGTGCTCGAGGTTCCACGGCTTTTGCAGGGCGTAGCCGAGTTCGGCCAGCTGCCGGTAAGCCTGCTGGAGACTGTTGCCGTATTCGGTACGACTTTTCTCGGACATTGGACGGCGGGTCTTGCGGAGCCAGTGACAGGCATCGAGCATCGTTTCGGTGAGCCGCAGGACCGAGTCACCGACCACGGGGGTGCCGATCCAGCTTAGCGGCACGTTGGCGTGCGACGTCCAGCAGCCGTCGCGGACGACGGCGAGCGCGTCGAGATGGTGCACTGTGCGGGGTTTCATGGGGAGTGGAGATGGTCAAGACAGGATGTCAGGATGCAGCAGCATTCCATGACGGCATCCCCACCGTGGCTGCAAATGACTCGACAACTGGCGAGTGATTCGCGAGAGAAGCAGCACGTGTCAGCAGACGTGGAGCAGTTGAGAGCCGTGCGTGCCCTCCCATCCATCGCCGACGCCCCCCACGGGTTGCATCACAACGACCGGCAATCCGTTGGCCTGCGGTAACGCATAGCCGCGAAACCGGCGCCATTACGCACACATTTGCTCCATTCAACCGTGAGGGGGCGCCGTACCGTGCAGAGACCGATGACTTCTCATCGGGACCACGAACCACACGGAGCCCACCCCATGCCTCTCCCCCCGAGCCACCCACTGATGTCACCCCCCGCGACGATCCACGTCGGTGCCATCGAATACACCCGACACCCCCTTTCGGCGCTGTTTGGCAATCTTAGTGATGACGACTACTTACGATTGAAGCGATCCATTGCCCACGTTGGCCAGCAACGCCCCGTCCTGCTCGCCGCTGGCGATGGCCACGTCGTGCTCGATGGCTGGAATCGCCTGCGGGTGCTGGCCGAACTCAACCGGGAACCGCTCACACAGGTCGCTGCGCACGATGCCGACGAAGTGCAACTGGTGACGGCGGTGAACCTGGCGCAACGAACACTCACCGCCGGACAGCGCGCGTTGATCGCGGCACGCTTGGCGAGCTATACCCATGGGGGGGCTCGAACTGGTGCGGGACGGGTGAATGCGCTTGCGTCCGAGGCTCAGCACAGCGACCGCAGCGCGGCAAAGTCCGGCTCTGCGCTGGACGAGACAGCAGACGACGATTTACCGGGAATTGCTGCATCGCCAAAGAATCAGCGTCTAAATTTAGCCTCTGACTCTTTGGGTGACGATGCCCCAAATGATCACGCCGGTTTTGCGGTCAATGCAAACACCGTACCCTCCCCCATTTCGCTCGCTGAGGCTGCGGATCGTCTTGGCATCAGCCGGGCCTACGCAGCGCGCGCTCGCAGCGTCAGCAAGAAAGCGATCCCCGGCGTGCTCGCCGCCGTACAACGGGGCGAGATGTCGCTGAACCAAGCGGCTGGCATGGCCAGCCAGCCCATCGAGACACAGACCCAGTACATGCTGCGCCGGATCAAGGAGGGCACCGCAGCTCGCAGGCTGGCCGCAAAGGCCAACCTCGATCGTGACCGACAGTTTGATCGGCACGTTCGAAAGCACGGCGTGCCACCCGACGACGCCACACGAGCGGAAGTCGCGGCCTACATTACCGCGATTCTCGCCACAACCGGTACGACTGCAGCGCAACTCGGGAACTGGATCGAAGACGGAAAGGCGGATCCCAAACAAAGCAGCTTCGAGCAATTCTTCATGGCTGTCGATCGGCTTCGAGAGCGTCGGTTGAAGGTATTGCCCCGGTAGACGGCACTTGCGCTGAGCACTTTCCCCTTGCAAGCACCGGTTTCATCGTCGACGCAAAGGCTTCCGAGTCTCTGACTCCGTTGGAACTGCCACCCGCCGCGCGGTGCGCTCCACACGGCGTACCGCGCGATGTCCGGCGTCGAATCAGCGTTTGAGCCTGCACCGGCCCCGCGGCATGACACGATGAATTCATGCCCGCGCCGTGCCTCTGGTGCCTCCGCTCAGGCTAACCACAGGCGAGCCGGTACGATTGCGGCAACCGGGCCGTGTCACGCGGGCCGCTCACCGTATTTGCCTTTCGTCTTTCATGCCTCGTCGCCACGCCTTTGCGCTACTCAACGCGACGCACGTCCGTCAGCAGGCTGACCATGCGCTCCAGATCGCCGGTCTGGCCGGGCTGATCCCGCTTCGCACGCTCAACCGTGCAGCCTGCGCTCCGTATCACAATGCCTACCACGCCGATTGTCTGGTGGTCCAATGTGCCGAGGCGATCCGCTTCTACGCCGCGGAGCGCTGTTGGCTGGACGGGCCGGCGCTGCTTGCCGCCGCGTTCTTCCATGACTTCAATCACACCGCTGGCGAGTTTGACGACGACGTGAACATTGCGCGCGCCTGCGATGCGGTTCAACAGTTGCTGCCGGGCGCGGTGGGCGACGACGTGTCGGTGTCCGTCGTCTGTGATCTGATCCGGCCGACGCGTTATCCCTTCGCCCCCACCGATCCGGAATGCATCGAGGCCCGTGTCCTTCGCGACGCCGATCTGATGCAGGTGCTGGAAAGTGTCGAGACCGTGCGCCAGGCGCAGTACGACGGCCTGCGCGTTGAGGTCGCGCGTCGTCAGGGGCAGGCACTGACCCGGCCGGCGTTTGCCGAGGGGATGCGCGCCTGGTGGCAGGTACACACCCGCTGGCTCAGCGCGTGGGGGGTGCAGCGTGCAACCGCGTTGCGGTTCGAGGACCGGTGCATGGACGCCGCCGCATCGCTCGAGCGCGGATACCCCTCGTGAGGGCATCCACGCTGCTTCGGGCGCTCGCTGAGTAGCCCCCCCTACCCTCCACGTCGCCGCCCCCCCTGTCGGCGGGAGGGTTGGGTTGCTTGCGATGGCAGCACGTGGCGTGAGCAAGGACGTTCACGTATCGGGTACGAATCGCACCACTGCGGTGTCCCACGCCTGCACCGGCATAGTCACCACTCCGCGCGCCGTCGTTTCGCACACACACACGCCTGACACCGACGTGCCAACCCATCCCCGCAGGGATGTCGCTTAAAAATTCCACTTGTCGATCACCCCTTCTTAAACGCGCTCTCCCACCGGATTCACTGGGTCAGATCCCCCGGGCCACTCACCTTCCGGCAAGTGATACACGTGTCTCCACGTGTCGGGCCGCGCTTTCACGGCAGTCACCGTTTCGCCAAGACGCCCGTCCTTCGGGCCTCTCAGCAGGGTCGGCACCCCTCTCGTTCCTGACCCCTTCTCCCCCACCGCTCTCGCCGTCAGGGTACGCATCCCACCGTCTCCGGCAGGTAGCAAAGGGCCGCTCACGCCGTATCGGTACACCGACACGGCCTCATTTGCTCAGCATTTTCAGCAGTATGGTCTAACCAAACTCGCTGGATGCAGCATACAACCGTGATTTGACTCTCACTCTGGTTGATGCGTGCAGCGCTTCACGTTCTGGAAGCCCCGCTTCGCCCCTTAAAAAAGCGCGCCGATCAAGCGCGCTCAAGAGACGAGCAGAGAGCCCCCAGGGGCTTCGCCAGGCGGGCGGACATCAGGGAGTGGCAGGGAGGTGTGGAACACCTTTGCGACTATGAAATCCGCCGTTCCGGCGACCGGCCGAAGCCGGATATAGGCGCCGGTGCAGAACACCGGGGCAGTGCGTGACGCAGGGTCACAAAGGTGCATTGAGTATGCCACATCCTTCGGTGCTGATCGCGCCAATCAATGCGGATGCGGGGGTGCTTTCTGTTTCAACGACATTGAGGTTTTAATGTCTGCATTGCCCGGCGCGGGGCTCTCGCCTCCTGATTGCGGTTTGATCGAGAACCCCCGATGCACGGCATCGTCGAGGCGACACCCAGCGCTGGCACCGCAGCCTGGGCCAATGGGCGTCACCGCCAGTCGCCGGATTTCGTCGGCTTTCGCCGGTTTCCGCCAGATTTCGTCGGCTTCCGCCGGATGTCGCCGGATGTCGCCGGATGTCGCCAGTCTCCGTCAACGCCGACGACTTTGTGCAGCACTCGCTGGCCGCTCGTCGTTGTGCCATTGGCTGCTGGCGCACCGCGTGCAGCGCCGACACGGGGCGGCGAGCCCACCACGGATCGCGACCACTATTTGCACCGTTTCAAGTCAAAAAACGGGGTCTGGGCGTACTGTATGAACCACTGTATTACCGCGAATGTGATCGCAAATCGTCCACATTCGGCAAAATAGCTGCGTCAGAACGTCACTGCGCACCCTCATCGCACGCAGGTTCACCGCCTGACCCGTCGCAAACCAGGTCCTCCGTTGTCTGATGACTGAGCGTATTACGGCGAATGTCGATGCAAAACCCCCAAATTTCGCTCACATTCGCCGGATAACACTTTTTTGGAGGGGGGTTTTACGGCGAATGTTGAACGCAAAATCGTGCAATTGCTGCACATCAGTCGCATAAGGCTTGGGGTTCCGGGAGCGTTGAGGGGCCCGCCTTGCGTCATGCCGACTTCCGATTCGACACCGGTGACGCTGCGTGATTTGACGCCGTGAGCGTCGTCGATGCTCATCCGAAATCAGCTTGACACGCCCCTCGCCCATGCCACTCTGATCGAGAGCACTTTGGCTCGATCTTGAAGGAATGATGTCATGAAGCATGAAACCACGGTGGCAACGGTGGGTGGTGTGGTTGGTGTTGGTGGTGGTGATGGTGATCGTATCGGCGTCGGCAATGGAACGGGATCCGATGAGATCGGGGTGCTCTACCCCGATCTCGGTCGCGATGGTGATCGTCATTGGTACGCCGCGTATCGTGCCCTGCCGCTGACCGCCGCCGACCTGCCCGACGGCATCGCGGCGGGGGATCTGCACCGTGCCGTGCTGTTGCTCGGCCCGCCGATGCTGCATGATCTGAGCGCTGGCCAGACCGTGCGCGTGCAACGCATCGCCGCAGTGCTGGCGTTGCATCATGAGCGCGGTGTGCTGGTGTTCGAACCACCGGAACTCTGTGTGCTTCCCTATGTGGGGTCGTCGGTGGGTTCGTCCGTGTCTTCGTCGGTGTCTTCGTCGCTGTCACCGCAGGGAAGTTTGCATCAGGACCTGCTGCAACAACTGCCGGTGGCATTGCGAGAACACTGGCAGACACTGACAGCGGCGTTACTGGCCAGCCGGACGCCTTTGCGGTCAGCGCCTTCGTCCGTCACGCCCGGTGGTGTTGCCCTCACCGGGTCCGCGGCAGCACCGGGACTGTTGACCCGCATCGATCAGGCCTGGCGGGCGGCCATCGATGCCTGGCTCGCCACCAATGCGGAACGCCTGACATCCGAGGAGTCCGCTCTGGCGGTGACGCAGGCACGGCAGTGCATTGATCAGGTTGCGGTTCGTCGGGGGATCGACTTCCTTGCCCTGCTCGACTGGCTGGAGGTGCTCGATGAGGCGTATTACCGCTTGAGTGGTCAGTGGTCACGGATGGCAAACGATCAGGCGATGACCACGGGCATCGTCAATGACGTGCTGGCGGCAGTGGTGTCTGAACTGTCCGGTCGGGAGTATCGGGATCCGTGGCAGGTGGAGGACTCGGCACCCGAGGGCGACTTGGCCCCCGAGGGCGTGGCGCTGGTGGCAACTGGCTCCCCTGCCGCCCACGATGCACCGGGAGCCTGCGTATGACGACGTTGATGGGTACTGGCGGTAACGAGGGTACCGGCGGCAAGAGTCTGGTCACGGTGAGCGATCTGGCGGGGGTGGCGGCGTTGCTTGAGGCGGCGTCAGATGATTCGAAGCCAGCGATTCGGGCGGTGTGCTTTGATCTGTTCGGGACCCTGCTTCAGTATGACGAGGCGGCGGGCAGCGCAGCGGCCGAAGCGCTCGGTTTGTCGCCTGGGCGGGTGACGGGGCGCCGGGGAGAGGAGCAACGCCGCGCGTTGACGGCGAGTGCGGCGCTGGCGCAGTGCTTGCAGCGCGCGGGCGGGACGACGAGTGACTTTGCGCGGGTGGCGATGACGAGCGGCTCGTTGCCGGTGGAGGTGGAGGCGAAGGCCGAGGCGGAGGCGAAGGCCGAGACGAAGGCAGTGTATGCGGCCTATCTGGATCGCCTGGCTGACGATGCGGGGGTGCGGCTACCGGATGCAGAACGCGCAGTGCTGATCCCCTGGTTGCAGCGGGAGGTGGCGAGTGTGGGCTGGATTGAGCCTGAGACTGTGTCGGCCTTGCAGCGCTTGCCGGTGGCATTGGCGGTGTGCAGCAATCTGGCGGAGCCGTTTGCGCTGGCAGCGGCGGCGCTGCTGCAGGCGGTGGTGCCGGCGCGGCAGCAGGTGATGAGTTGCTGGGTCGGGGCGGTGAAGCCGGCGCGGGCGATCTATGCGGTGGTGCTGTCGCGGCTGCGCGAGGTGATGCCGCATCTGCAACCCGAGCAGGTGCTGTTCATCGGAGACAAGACCGTCGAGGATGCGCTCGGGCCGCTGGCGTTTGGGTTTCGGGTGGCGTGGATGCGGCGGTCGATGCGTTCGCGTTCATGATGGCATCCGACGCGGGTCGCGACGCGGCCCTGCAGTGTCCGCCCCCGGCATCGCGCGAATGTGGTCACGGGCGGTGCGTTTTTGAGGGTTGGGGAAGCGGCGCGATGGCCCATGATGGGAGACATCGCAACCCTGATGTGAATGAAGATGAATCCCCTGCTGCATCCTGACCGTCTGATCTACCGCGCGGACTTTTGTGCGCACGCCAATGTGTGCTCGGAGACGGTCCGGCGCTGGATTCGTGATGGTGTACTGCCCCCCTTTGACTGGTCACCCACGCGCAAGCGGCAGGCGTGGAAAGCCTCTACGCTGGCGGCGAAGGGGTTTGTGCTGGCGAGTCCCGCTGCTGCGCGTCCAGCCAGTCCGACCATGCCTGCAGCATGACGGCACGCTCGGCGAGGTATTCCGCGCGGTTGTAGGTGGCGCGGATTTCGTCCTCGGGCTGGTGCGCCAGTTGCCGTTCGATGGCGTCGTCGCGATAACCGGCTTCGTTTGCCCAGGTGCTGGCGATACTGCGCCAGCCGTGTCCGGTCATGCGGCCCTTGTAGCCCATGCGGGCGATAAGGGCGAGGATGGTGTTCTCCGACAGGGGGCGATCAAGCCGGTGCAGCGCGGGAAACAGGTAGGCGCTGCCACGGTTGCGCAGCATGGCCTGGTCGATCAGCGCCTTGGCTTGATGGGAGAGCGGGACGATGTGGTCGCGCGCCCGTTTCATGCGGCCGGCGGGGATCAGCAGGCGCCAGCCGTCGAGTCCCGGCGAGCGGCCGAGGTCAGCGATTTGCAGTTGGCGCAGTTCGCCGGTGCGCAGCCAGGTGCGGGCGAGCAACTGCATGGCCAGGACGCTGTCGATGTCGTGTTCGCAGGCGAGCCGCTGCAGGAAGGCGGGCAGTTCATGCAGGTCGAGCGCGGCGAAGTGGGTGACCTTGCGGCGTCCGAACGCACGTTCGGTGCGGATGGCGCGGGTGAGGTTGGCTTGCAGGTGGCCGTGCTCGACGGCGTAGTCGAGCACCTGACCGAGCCACATGCGCACTTTTCTGAGGTAGACGAAGCGTCCGGCGGCGTTCATGCCGTTGAGCACGAGCATGATGTCGTCGCGCTGGAGCTGATCCACGGGGGTGTTGCCGAAGCGCGGCAGGACGTAGCGCTCGAGTGCGCTGGCGGCGTTTTGCAGATAACCGGCAGAGAGGTCCTGGCGGCTGGCCCAGTAGTCGGCACAAAGCCGCTCGAGGGTGGGCTTGCTGGCGGGCGCCCGGGTCTTGAGGGTGTCGCCGGCGTGCAGCCGCCGTTTGGCGTCGTCACGCAGGCCACGCGCTTCGGCGAGCGTGACGATCGGGTATTTGCCGAGTGCCTTGGTCTGCTGTTTGCCGTCGATGCGGTAGGCCAGACGCCAGCTTTTGGAGGTGTCGGTGACGTAGAGAAAGAGACCCCCGCCGTCAAAGACTTTGTAGGGCTTCTCGCGCGGCGCGAGGCGCTTGATCTGCGCGTCGGTCAGGACATTTGTAGGCATGTTGCGGCACCAGCCATCACGTGCCGTCAAGTTTACCTACGGCTTTTGTGTGGGGAACCGATCAGGACGGCGGACGTCCGTGCTCAATGTTTGAGCACAAGATACGCAAAAGCCACGCAGGGCGTGGCTTTGTGTGTGCCAGCGATTTGAAGATTGCGCTTCAGATCGCGTTTGCTGGCGGAGACGGAGGGATTCGAACCCTCGATGCAGCTCATCACCGCATACTCCCTTAGCAGGGGAGCACCTTCGGCCTCTCGGTCACGTCTCCGTAAGCTATTGATTGTAGCGGGTTTTATTTTTCCCGCTACTGCACTGCCAATTACGCGGCAGCCTTGTCGAGCTCAAACGCGCGATGCAGCGCACGAACGGCCAGCTCCATGTACTTGTCGTCGATCACCACGGAAATCTTGATCTCGCTGGTGGAGATCATCTGGATGTTGATGCCCTCTTTCGACAGCGTTTCGAACATCAGCGCGGCGATACCCACGTGCGAGCGCATACCGATACCGACGACGGACACCTTGGCGACTTTCGGGTCACCGGTGACCTCCTTGGCGTGAATGGCTGGCTGCACATCGTTCTTGAGCACGTCGAGCGTCTTTTGCAACTCGTTGCGGTGCACGGTGAACGAGAAGTCGGTGGTGCCACCAACGCCGGCGTTCTGGATGATCATGTCGACGTCGATATTGGCCTTGGCGACCGGACCGAGAATCGCGTAGGCAATGCCCGGCTTGTCCGGTACGCCGAGCACGGAAACCTTCGCTTCGTCACGGTTGAAGGCAATGCCGGAGATGACTGCTTGTTCCACGTTTTCGTCTTCCTCAAAACTGATGAGCGTGCCCGAGCTGGCTTCTTCCGCGATCGGGATCATCGGATCGCTGAAACTGGTGAGCACCCGGGTCGGGACTTTGTATTTACCGGCAAATTCGACCGAGCGAATCTGCAGAATTTTTGAACCAAGCGACGCCATTTCGAGCATCTCTTCGAAGGTGACGGTCTTCAGCGGACGGGCGTCCGGCTCAACGCGCGGGTCGGTGGTGTAGACGGCGTCAACGTCAGTGTAGATCAGGCATTCGTCGGCCTTCATTGCGGCCGCGACCGCCACCGCCTGGGTATCGGACCCGCCACGACCCAGTGTCGTGATGTGACCGTCGTCGGTGACGCCCTGGAAGCCGGTGATCACCACCACCTTGCCTTTGGCCAGCTCGTCGCGCACGCGCTTGTCGTCGATGCTGGTGATACGCGCCTTGGTGTACGAATCATCGGTACGGATCGGCACCTGCCAGCCGCAGAAGCTGATGGCATCGACGCCCTCGGCCTGCAGCGCAATCACGAGCAAACCGACCGAGACCTGTTCGCCAGTGGAGGCGATCATGTCCAGCTCACGCAGGCTGGCGTTGCCGTCAACCTCTTTGGCCAGTGCCAGCAGACGATTGGTTTCGCCGGACATGGCGGACGGCACGACCACCATCTGGTAGCCGGCGCGGTGCCATTTGGCGACCCGCTTGGCGACGTTCTTGATGCGCTCGACCGAGCCCATCGAAGTACCGCCGTATTTGTGAACGACTAGGGACATAGTAGAAGTTGGTAGGGCGGGATTCGCCTTGAAAGCGTGCCCGCCGGGTGTAATACGAGGCGGGCAATGCCCGCCCTACATCGGGCGCGAAAGCAACCGCGTCTTCGTCAAATTCGCTTGAAGACCAGCGTGCTGTTGGTGCCGCCGAAGCCGAAGCTATTGGACATGACCGTGTTGACTGCGACCTGACGTGCCGTGTTGGGCACCAGGTCGAGATCGACCGCCGGGTCCTGCTTGTGCAGGTTGATGGTCGGAGGAATCACGCCGTGGTACAGCGCGAGGATGGTGAAAACAGCCTCCACCCCGGCGGCGGCGCCGAGCAGGTGACCGGTCATGGACTTGGTTGAGCTGACCATGAGCTTTTTGGTGTGATCGCCGAACGCGGCCTTCACCGCCGTTGCCTCGGCGATATCGCCAAGCGGCGTCGAGGTACCGTGCGCGTTGACGTAATCGATGTCGGAAGGGTTCATCCCGGCATTGCGCAGCGCATTCAGCATGCAGCGGCGGGCGCCATCACCGTCTTCGCGCGGCGCCGTGACGTGATAGGCGTCACCCGACACACCGTAACCGACCAGCTCACAATAAATTTTTGCGCCACGGGCCTTGGCATGTTCCAGTTCTTCGATGACCAATACCCCGGAGCCTTCGCCCAGCACAAAACCGTCGCGATCGACGTCCCATGGGCGGCTGGCGCCCTCCGGGTCATCATTGCGTGTAGAGATGGCGCGCGCGGCGTTGAAGCCACCGATACCCAGTTCGCACACGGCAGCCTCGGAACCACCGACCACCATGACATCGGCGTCACCGTATTCGATCTTGCGCATGCTCTCGCCGATCGAGTGGTTGGCCGTGCTGCAGGCGGTAACCACAGCGAGGTTCGGGCCCTGAAAGCCGTACTCGATCGACACCAGCCCCGAGATCATGTTGATGATCGAACCGGGGATGAAGAACGGCGAAATCTTGCGGGGACCGCCCTCGGCCAGCGCCTTGCAGGTGTCCTGGATCATCGGCAGCCCGCCGATGCCGGAGCCGATCGACAGGCCATAGCGATCCGGGTTGGCGGGGTTGGGCGCGATGCCGGCGTCAGCAAGCGCCTCTTTCGCAGCAGCAATGCCGTAATGGATGAAGGTGTCGTAGCGACGCGCTTCTTTGCCCGACATGTACTTGGCCGGATCAAAGCCCTTCACCTCGCCAGCGATATGCGTGTTGAACGCCGTGGAGTCGAAGCGGGTGATCTGGCCAATGCCGGAGCGGCCATTGGTGATCGAGTCCCAGGCGGCGCTCTGGCCAATGCCCACGGGGCTCACGATACCGAGCCCGGTAACGACGACGCGGCGCTGTCTTGCTGTCATGGTGAATAACTTTTCGCTGAATCGGAAACAAAAGAAAAAGGCGGCTCAGTGGCCGCCTTTTCTGAGTAGCTCAAAGGCGGAGACCCTGAGACTTATTTCTTGTGCGAGTTGATGTAGTCAATCGCGAGCTGGACAGTCGTAATCTTTTCAGCTTCTTCATCCGGAATTTCGGTGCCGAAGGCTTCTTCAAGGGCCATGACGAGCTCGACGGTGTCGAGAGAGTCTGCACCCAGATCATCGACAAACGACGATTCGTTCTTGATGTCGGCTTCCGCAACGCCCAGTTGGTCAGCAACGATTTTTCTTACGCGGGCTTCGATATCACTCATGGCAAATCCTTAATGGATCCTTCAAAGAAAAGCGGCAAAAAAGCCGCAGCGGGAGCATTTTAGCAAACGCGATGTGACGACTGGAAGGCGTTTTCAATGTCGCAAATGCCGCTCAAAATGGCTGAACTGCGTGGAAATTACGCGAAATACATTCCGCCATTGACGTGCAGCGTGGTGCCAGTCACATACCCAGCATGCTCGTCGCACAAAAACTTCACCGCGTGCGCGATGTCTTCCGGGGTGCCAAGACGCCCCGCCGGGATCATTTCGATGAGCTTCGCGCGCTGCGCTTCTGGCAACGCTTGCGTCATGTCGGTATCAATGAAGCCGGGGGCGACCAGATTGACAGTGATGCCACGCGACCCGAGTTCTGCGGCCAAGGATTTGGTCATGCCGATCAGGCCGGCCTTGGCAGCGGCATAGTTGGCCTGTCCGGCATTGCCCATCGAGCCGACCACCGAGCCGATGTTCACCACGCGACCGAAGCGGGCTTTCATCATCGCGCGGCTGACCGCACGGGTGAGGCGGAAGACGCTTTTGAGGTTGGTGTCCAGCACGGCATCCCAGTCGTCGTCCTTCATGCGCATCAGCAGCGTGTCGCGGGTGATGCCAGCGTTGTTGACAAGAATGGCAACCGCCCCCTCTTTTGCCTCGATATCTTTCAGCACAGCGTCGATAGCAGTGGCGTCGGTGACGTTGAGCACGATGCCGCGACCACCCAGCGGTGCCAGCGCCGCGCTGATCCGGTCGGCGCCGTCCTGCGTGGTGGCGGTGCCGACCACCCGGGCGCCGGCCTCGGCCAGCGTCCGGGCGATCGCCGCCCCGATACCGCGTGTTGCCCCGGTGACCAGGGTCACTTTATCTTTCATGTCCGAACCTCTCGCGATGTATTTGCGTCGTCTGCGCGGTAGCTGTACCGCTGACCATGTGCAGAATTAGAGCACGCGACGACGGGTCCGCCCCGTGCATCAGCGCGGCGCGGCACTCATCAGCTTTGCGCGGGCCAGCCCATCTGCAATGGGCTGCGGGGCAATTTGGCAATTTGTCGACTTCCGCGCTTTTGGGCGTCAAGCCGTTATCGATTGGTGCTTCCAGCGCGAAGCTGACTGTCGCAACCAAACGTCCCCTTGCCGAGCAGTGAGACTTCCAGGCAGGAGCACGCCACTGCATGACAAGGGGCGCGGTCAACCGCCGCAGGATCGCCGGCGTGCGATCGGTACGGAGGCTGGCCACGCGACCGCCAGAAACTCCGCCGCGTTCATGCAGCGACGCAGTTCAAGCAAGTGCAACACCGCGCTCGCCGTTGCTGGCTGCGTCACATGCAGGGCACGCAACAGCGCACTGCGCTCAACCGCCCGCTCCGTGGCGTCGATCCGAGCCCGATCCACCGTGCGCGCCTCGATCACCCAGGCGCGGGCCAACGCGGGCGACTCAGCGGCGTGCTTTTGCATGATGGCTTTGGCTTCGCGCACCAAGTCCATCCGCTTGCCGGCAATATCGTGCGCCTCCACCCAGGCAAGTTCGAGGATTGCGTTGGCGTATTCAACGGATTGCTTGCCGTGGCGCTGTGCTGCACGCTCGATGGTCTTCTCACGCAGGCGCTTCGATGTTTCGTAGTCGGCCAGGTTTTCATAGAGTTTGCCAAACAGCGCATACAGCGAGTCATCAACGCTGGCGTCACCGGTCCCGGCGGCTTCCAGCCGGGCCGTGCCGCGGTCAAGCAATTGCTTGGCAGTGAGCTTGCGTACTTCCACTGCATTTTTTTGGTCGTTACTGTAGGCCGCAAACAGATCCACCATGAAACCGTGTACCGATGTCGCGCGTTGTGTTTCTCGCGTTGCCAACCGTCCGCTCTACGCTGTGTTACTCATATCAGCCGTGCTGCTCGGCGGCCACGTCGCGCCCGCTTATGCCAACTGCAGCCCCCCGTGTCGCAACGGCACAGTCTGCAGCTACGACTCGACACGCAAGCCGCCGTCTTTCTGCCGGAAACCGCGCGCTGATCAAAGGGCCGCAAGCACGTTGTTGCCGGCGGCGGCGCCGACCAATCCCGTGCAACGCGGCACTGCACAGCAAGGCCCCCGCAGGCCGCAGGCACAGTACAACCCCAAGGAACTGCAGGTCGACAAGCGCAAGTAGGTGATCGCCCAAGCAGAGCGCCCGACCCGGCAATCAGGCCTTGAGTTCTGCCAGCGCGGCGTCGAAACTTGCCTTGTCCGCCAGCGTCAGACACTTCACGTCGGGCGCAATGCGTTTGACCATTCCGGCCAGCACTTTGCCTGGGCCGCATTCGACGATGTGACTGACGCCCTGTGCGGCGATCTTTTCGACAGTCTCGATCCAGCGCACCGGCTTAAACAGCTGATCAGCCAGCACAGCGCGAATCGCTGCCGCGTCGCCCGCCACGTCGACCGTGGCGTTGTGGATCACGGCAATCTGCGGCGGTGCAAAGCTGGTGGCGTTAAGCGCGCTGGCGAGTGCCTCGGCAGCCGGTCGCATCAGCTCACAGTGGCTGGGCACACTCATCGGCAGCAGCATCGCGCGCTTGGCTCCCGCTTCCTTGGCGAGGACGATGGCGCGCTCAACGGCGCTCTTGTGGCCCCCAATCACGATCTGGCCCGGCGCGTTGAGGTTACAGCAGGCAACCACCTCGCCCTGCGAGGCCTTCTCGCACACTTCGGCCAATGGACCCGGCTCAATGCCCAGTACGGCGGCCATGCCACCGATGCCCGCCGGCACCGCGTCCTGCATGGCCTGCGAGCGCGCCTTGACCAGTTTCATCGCCGACACGAAATCGAGTGAACCGGATGCGACCAGGGCGGCGTATTCCCCGAGACTGTGTCCGGCCACCAACACCGGCTTCGGCCCGCCCGCAGCAAGCCAGGCATTCCACACCGCTACGTCACCGGCCAGCATCGCCGGTTGCGTGTTGGTGGTGACGTTGAGATCTTCCGCCGGGCCGTTGGCGATCAATGCCGTGATCGCCGCGCCGAGCGCCGCATCGACCGCGGCCATCGTCTCGTCAATCTGCGACAGGCCCGCGTAGCCCGCCATCATGCCTACCGACTGCGAGCCCTGACCCGGAAAAACAAATGCTAGTTTCATAGTGGCTTTCCCCTGAAAGCCCCGCGAGATCGGGGCTTGAATTCAATCTATCGAGAAGTCGACGCTTAGCTGCTTGGCCACCCGGCCCGCATCTAAAAGTCACTTCAGCTCAAAAGCGGGACTTTGAAAAGCTCGGCTGCAACCGGCCGCATCAAGCTCGCGTCCGCACGAGGCACGCGGCTCCGGCCCCGCTACCAACGAATGAGCGCGCTGCCCCAGGTGAATCCACCGCCGACGCCAACCGTCTGCACCACCTGCCCCGGCTTGATGCGACCGTCACGCGCGGCGGTATCCAGCGCCAGGGGAATCGACGCCGCCGAGGTATTTCCCTGCCCCTGGACCGTCACGACCGTTTTATGCGGCGCGATACCGAGCCGTTTGCCGGTCGCGTCGATGATGCGCACATTCGCCTGATGAGGCACCAGCCAGTCAATGTCAGCTGCCGTCATGTTCGCCATCGCCAGCGTCTCGTTGCAGACATCGGCCATGACCTGCACCGCCATTTTGAACACGGCTGGCCCGTCCATGTGCACGTACGGGTCGCCCCACACCTGCCCGCGACGCACATGGCCCGGCACGTTCAGGATGGCGCGCCGCGAACCGTCGGCGTGCAATTTGGTGGCGAGGATTCCCGGCGCTTGCGATGTGGTCAGCACCACTGCACCCGCGCCATCGCCAAACAGCACGCAAGTAGCCCGATCCTGCCAATTGAGAATGCGCGAATAGATTTCGGCTCCGATCACCAGCGCATTCTTGTGCTGGCCACTGGCCACCATCTTGTCGACGATCGACAGCGCATAGACGAAACCGGAGCACACCGCCTGAATATCGAAGGCGGCAGCGTTGCCGGCCCCGAGTTTGTCCTGCACGATACAGGCCGTACTCGGGAAAATCATGTCGGGCGTAGTGGTGGCCACCACAATCAGATCGATATCCGCCGCGGCCAGTCCAGCCGCAGCAAGCGCGCGGCGGCCCGCAGCAACCGCGAGATCGCTGGTTTCCTCGTGATCGGCAGCAATGCGCCGCGACTGGATGCCGGAGCGGGTGCGGATCCACTCGTCCGAGGTATCGACGAACTTCGCGAGATCGTCGTTGCTGAGTATTTTTTCCGGCAGGTAGCTGCCGGTGGCGACAATTTTGCTGAACACGGACTGCCTAAGCTGGGTAGAAGGCCGCGGCCACGATTGTCAACACAACAGCAAATCGCGTCCGCACTGCAACAAATTTAATCAGCAATGGTGCCAATGCGGAAACGCACAGCAACAGGGATTCATCGTGCGCTAACTGGCGCTATCCGCAGCGGTGGTCACCGCAGTGTTCATGGCGGCCACCCGCTCCGTGAGCTCGGCAATCAGGTCGTGGCGAATCTCGTCGTAAGCGCGTTCGATGGCGTTGCTGAAACCAAACGCGTCAGTGCCACCATGGCTCTTGATCACAATACCGCGCAGTCCAAGCAGGGTCGCACCATTGTGCTGCGACGGGTCCACGCGTGCCTTGAAGCGCTTGAGAATTGGGTAGGCCAGAGCGGCCACCGCCTTGGTCAGCAGCGTTCGCGAGAACTCTTCCCGCAACATTTGCGCCATCAGCTTGACGATACCTTCTGACGCCTTCAGCGCGACGTTACCCACGAAGCCGTCACACACCACCACATCAGCGGCGCCGCGGAACACATCGGTGCCCTCGACGTTACCGATGAAATTGAGATCGGTCGCCCGGATCAGCTCCGCGGCCTCCTTGACGATGTCGTTGCCCTTGATTTCTTCCTCACCAATATTGAGCAATGCAACGGTCGGCCGCGGCTTGTCAGTCAATGCCGACGACAGCGCGGCGCCCATGATTGCGAACTGGCGCAGGTGCTCCGGTGTGCAATCGACATTGGCGCCGAGATCGAGCATCAGTACGCCGCCGTCGCCCTCCTTGCCGTGCCCCCGGTGAGTGGGTAGCAGCGATGCGATCGCCGGGCGATCAATCCCCGGTAGCGTCTTGAGAACGAAACGGGCGGTCGCCATCAGCGCGCCGGTGTTGCCCGCGCTGACGCAGGCAGCGGCCTGGCCGTCCTTCACCGCGTTGAGCGCGAGACGCAGGCTGGAATTCTTCTTGTTCTTGAGCGAGAGCGCTGGCGATTCGTCCATGCCAACGACTTCCGTCGCGATGACGTGGCTCACCCGCCCGGCGAGCTCGGCCGGAATGATGCTGGCTACATTGGCCAGCGAAGCCTCAAGCCCGACCAGCACAAGGTGCGCATCAGTGCGTCGGGCAAGGAACTGGGCGGCGGCGGGCAGCGTAACTGCCGCGCCGTGATCGCCGCCATCGACGTCAATTGCAATGCGCAATTGCTGCGCAACCGTAGCCATCAACGTCGGGGAACGATTTATTCGTCAGCTTTAGTCTGCACAACCTTCTGGCCACGGTAGAAACCGTTCGGGCTGATGTGGTGGCGACGATGCACTTCGCCGGTGACCGGCTCAACGGCCAGGTGCGGTGCGGTGAGGAAGTCGTGCGCACGATGCATGCCGCGCTTGGAGGGGGATTTTTTGTTTTGTTGAACGGCCATGATGGGCTCCTGAAGTAATTTCTGTAACTGAACTAACTGAATTCATGCGTGCGTGGCGTATCGTCCGCAGCGCACTTGGGGCATCTCGGCACATACGGTATCGAGAGCAACAATTCGTCTTCCACCAGATCGAGTGCGGAGGTTTTTTCGGTTGCCTCAATGCTCTCGAACGTTTCGTCTTCCCAGTTTGCCAGCTCCGCCGCATCACGAGCGACATGGATCACCGACTCTGACTCTACCGGCAGATCGAACGCCACGCCGCAAGACTGGCAGTTCAAACCGATCAGGCCAGAAACCGACACGGCAAATCCGGGGCGGCCACTTGTCCTGTGATCCAGTCCGCGAACCGCACCGACGATTGACTTCGCTTCCACGTCGCCGTCAGCCACGCGAGTAACTTGCGCCGCTGTCAACACACCGTGAATGTCATATCCTTGCCGGGCGAATTGCGACGCGTTCTGGCGAAATTTCCAGTCGGCGTCTGACACGGACCCATGTTTATCAGCGGCAGCCAAAAACGCTTATAAAGTCAGAGACTTAGCTGAAAAGACGAAAGCCCACGATTATAGCCAGTTTCGTGGCGCAACACTACCCCATATGCCTCTACCGCTCATCCTCGCCTCTACGTCCCGCTATCGCCGCGAACTGCTTGAGCGGCTCGGTCTGCCATTCAGCGTTGAAAAACCTGAGGTCGATGAGCTGCAGCAACCTGGCGAGACGCCGCTGGCCAATTGCCGCCGACTCGCGCTCGAAAAGGCCATCGCCGTCGCTTCCAGGCATCCAGACGCGGTGATCATCGGCTCGGATCAGGTGCTTGACCTCGATGGCGAGGCGTTGTCCAAGCCGGGCGACTTCGAGACTGCGCTGAGCCAGTTACGCCGCTGTCAGGGTCGAACCCTCGTGTGCTGCACTGCCGTGTGCGTGATCGCACCGCACCATCAGCCGCTGCTTGACGTGGTCCCGACCGCAATCTCGTACCGCAAGCTGCCCGACCGGGCGCTGATCGCTTACCTCGACCGCGAGAAGCCATTCGACGCGGCCGGCGCGGTCAAGGTAGAAACCGCGGGTATCACCTTGCTGTCCGCGGTGCGCAGCGACGACCCGACCGCCATCATTGGCCTGCCTTTGATTCGCCTGACCGACTTCCTCTACACCGTCGGCGCTCTGTAACCGACGAACCGCTGACCAGCCGCTGCCCGAGAATGCCGACCAGGGGAACACTTTATCTCGTGCCCAACCTGCTGGGCATTGCCGCGCCGACCGACGTGCTACCCGCCCGCACGATCGCCACCGCGCAGCGCATAGGTCACTTCGTGGTCGAAACCCCCAAGGTTGCCCGCGCTTTCCTCAAGACGCTTTCGCCCGAGCGCGTGATCGCAGATGTCGCCATCGTGCCCTGCGACCCGAAGGCCAACGCGCTCGCGCAATGCGAAGTCTGGCTCACAACGGGCGTCGACGTCGGTGTGGTGTCCGACGCCGGCTGCCCCGGCATGGCCGACCCCGGCGCCGTCTTCGTCGCCCTCGCCCACCGGTTCGGCGCGCCCGTCGTACCGCTGGTCGGCCCGTCATCAGTGCTACTGGGTCTGATGGCCAGTGGTTTTGATGGCCAGCACTTCAGTTTTCACGGCTATCTGCCGAGCAAACCCATCGAACGCGACAAAGCGCTGAAGGCGCTGGAAAAGACCGTACGCGATACCGGCGCCACTCAACTGTTCATCGAGACCCCCTACCGCAACGCCGCAATGCTCGACGCGCTCACGCGGGTGCTCGCTGGCGGGACCGAGCTATGTGTCGCGCAAAACCTCGGCAGCAGCGGCGAGCGCATCGTACGCGCGGCAATCTCGGGCTGGTCGGCCGCGATGCGGACCCGGTTGGGCGACAAGGCGCCCGCTTTGTTTCTGCTTGGGCGTACGCCCAGCTGATCATTGGCCAGCCATCACGGCCCTGGCAAGGCCGGCAGGCCAGTCTCAGCACAGAACCGGGACCACTCGGGACCGGCACGCAACGCAGCGAAAGTCGGATCCACGGCGGCGCAGACGAAGTTGAAATCAGGTTCTTCCGCGCTGCGGCGCAACCAGTGGTACGTGGAGGCCTGGTCCCCAAGGCGGCATTGAATCATCGCGTACAGGTAGGGTGAAACATAGCTGCGGCGAGCCATATCGTTCAGTTGATTCAAGTGACGTCGCGCGGCCGCGACATCGCCGAGCATGGCGAACGACTGAGCCAGACCGGCGTGGCCGATCGGATGCTGCGGCTGTCTGTCACACGCAATCTGGTAGCGCGAGATTGCCATCTCCGGACGGCCGGCGGCGAGATGCGCCGCGCCCACCAGCGTGATCGCCAGCAAGTGTTCCGGGGTTGCCGCCAGCAACTCCTCCCAACCACCGATGGCCGCGTCGTAATCACCGCGGTAGTGCGGCACCAGCCAGCGCTGGATGCGTACCTGCAGGTCCAGCGGATCGAGCGAAATAGCCGTCTGGAATGCCCTTTCGGCAAGGTCAAAGTCGCCCTGACACATGACCGCGAAGGCGAATGCATGGTGCAGCGGTGCGTGCCGTGGGCTGCGCTGGATTCCCTGCAGATAGTGATGCAACGACTGCTGCCAGTGCCGGTCATGCAGCATCGCCACCTGCGCGAGCACACAGCGCGCATCGGCACACTCCGGATCGAACGCCAGTGCACGTTCAGCGTGGGCACGCGCACGCGGCATCGCCTCGCGAACGGGCATGGCAAGCATGCCGGCGAGGGAGACGCAGCAACGCGCCAGACCCGCCTCTACATCGGCGCCATCCGCCCCACTCTGCAGCAGCGTTTCGTAGAGCCTGAGCGCTGACTGATAGCCGGCGATCGAGCGTTGCCGAAATGCGAGCTGGGCCTGCTGCAAACGGTCGCGCACTGGGATATTCGGCGGCTCGCCGGTGCCGCCGCCCGGCGTCAGTTGACACCATCCAATTTCGAGACCGGCCGTCAACAACGAGTACCCGAGCGCTCTGCCGAGCCCAATCACCGAGCGCCGGCTGGCAGTCAGGTCCAGGAGAGCGAGCGCAGTCGCAGACCGGGCGCTGCGGTCCTGCCCGTCCGCTGGCACCGGTCGCAACGACAACCAAGCGTTGTCGCCCTCGGGGGCCGCAGCGCTCGCACGTACGATCTCGAACGCGTAACCGCCGTCTGCGACGGTCCGCCTGCCACCGAATTCGTACGTCGAATGGATGCCTCGAACCCCAGCCATGAAGCGCTGCAATTCAGCACCGATCGGCTGCAAGGATTTATCTTCGGCAGACCATAAGGGAAGCCCTGAACAAGCCCCGGCGATGAGTTGCTCATGTATTGGCAGTTGGCAATTCGACAATATCGTGACTTCATCGGCTATTTTGCGAGCAGATTTGGCGCCCGGCTTGCTGTTGGGGCAGCGGC